>Ga0210392_10000928_pt1 | contig 16112 bp, 8 predicted proteins | sample IncBWC30OmetaG_FD_161057 | JGI IMG/M metagenome (GOLD analysis project Ga0210392, IMG submission 161057) | Forest soil microbial communities from Barre Woods Harvard Forest LTER site, Petersham, Massachusetts, United States - Inc-BW-C-30-O ...
GGTTTACGACGAGTTACGACGGTTGGCCGCAGTCCGGCTGGCCGCAGAGCCTGCGGGGCAGACCTTGCAACCCACTGCTTTAGTTCATGAGGCCTGGATGCGTTTGATTGGAGGACAAGCGCAAACTTGGGAAAATCGCGGTCATTTCTTCGCGGCGGCAGCCGAGGCCATGCGTCGAATCATGATCGAACGCGCCCGAAGAAGGACCAGAATTAAGCACGGCGGCGGCCAGGAGCGCGTGAATATTGAAAAGATTGATATTGCAGATGCGTTACCTGACGAAAAAGTTCTTTTAGTGGATGAGGCACTCGAACGATTAGAAAAGGAAGACCCAGAGACGGCCCAGATTGTTAAATTGAGATTCTTTGGCGGGCTAAATAACGACGAAATTGCGAAAATAACTGGAATAAACGGCCGAACTGTTCGTCGACAGTGGGATTATGCTAAAGCTTGGTTGTACAAACGCATGCAAGCCAAGTGAAATTTGGCCACTTTTTGATCAAAAAAACGCATCATCTAGTATTGGCGTTACAATTGAACGATGAGCCGAGTACAGGAGATTTTTGCCGCTGCTGTCGACATTTCTGATCAGATAGAGCGGGATGCTCTGCTGGATCGGGAATGTGGCGACAGCCCCACGCTTCGGGCGCAAATTGCCGATCTGCTGGAGGTGCGTTCACAAGCCGAAGAATTCTTTTCCGATTGTCGCGCAGACGATCCCACACCCGTCGTTGATACAGACGTGCTTGAAACTTCCAGCGAGACGAATGACAAAAATATTGGTTTGCGGATTGGTCCGTACAAGCTTTTGCAGAAGATCGGCGAAGGGGGATGCGGCGGTGTCTACATGGCAGAGCAGGAAAAACCGGTTCGGCGACGAGTTGCGTTGAAAATCATTAAACTAGGCATGGACTCCAGAAACGTCATCGCCCGATTTGAATCCGAGCGGCAAGCGTTGGCCATGATGGATCATCCGAACATCGCCCGGGTGCTGGATGCCGGAACGACCGAAGCTGGACGCCCCTTTTTCGTCATGGAACTAATTCATGGCGTTAATATTTTAGAATTTTGCGACAAAAATAATTTGCCCGCCCGCCAACGCCTGGAATTATTTATTCATGTCTGTAATGCTATTCAACACGCTCACCAGAAAGGCATCGTCCACCGTGATATAAAACCTTCAAACATCCTAGTGACATCGCACGATGGCTTGCCAGTGCCGAAGGTGATTGATTTTGGTATTGCCAAGGCGATGACTGAGCCTTTGACCGATAAAACATTATTCACAAGGTATGGTTTTTTTATGGGCACGCCCGCGTATATGAGTCCGGAACAAGCGGAACATACCGGTTTAGACGTGGACACACGCAGTGACATATACAGTCTGGGCGTCCTTCTGTACGAACTACTAACGGGCAAGCCTCCATTCGACCAGCATGATTTAATGTTATCCGGCTTGGATGAGATGCGTCGAACATTACGGGAGTGCGAACCTTATCGGCCTTCAGCCAAATTAAAAACATATAGTACGGAAGAACTGACAGCGACTGCCGCCCGTCGCCATATTGAACCATCCAAGTTGCAATCATTATTGAAGGGAGACCTTGACTGGATAGTCATGAAATCCTTGGAAAAAGACCGCAGACGACGGTATGAGACAGCAAACGGACTTGCAATGGACGTTGGCCGCTTTTTGAACAATGAACCAATCGTAGCTCGTCCCCCAAGCCGAGGGTATCGCCTCCAGAAACTGGTACAACGCAATCGAATTGTGTTTTCAGCTGCAGGTATCGTTACATTGGTTGTGTTGGCTTGGGTGGGCACCTCTACAAGGCTGTTATTAAGAGAGAGACAGCAGCGGAATTTGGCCGTGGAGGCTGAACGACAGGCCGAGAAGGCTAGGCAAAATGAGGCGATTTTAAGGCACGAAGCCGATTCGCGTGCTGCAATTGATCGTGCGGCAGTAATGATAGCGGACGGGAAGCTCCAGGAAGCAGAAAAACTCGTAAGACATTTGGAGTTGCCCGTTATTGAACCGTCCCTGGAGGCATCAGATGTATTTCGCAGACTGGGCGATTGGGCCGCTTCAGAAGGACGTTGGAGCGAGGCGGCGGTTCAGTTCCAACGGCTAAATTTGGCGTTTCAATTGGATAAATCTGAAACAACTGATCTTTCTGCCGTCGCTTTGCTCCGGCTTGGGCCAACGTTGATCGCTGCGGGAGACGTTCCCGCTTATCATCAGTTTGTGGACAATAGCATAACCCGATTTTCGGATATATCTAACGCCATGGCCTCAGAACAAGTAATGAAGGCATGCTTAATTTGTCCTCCAAATGCTTCAAACATTGAAAAATTAAGGCCTTTATCTGATGTATTGTCGAAATCCATCGGCGAAGCTGGACTTGGCCTGGATCCGAACCTGGTTGCTTGGCGTGAATTTGCCTTGGCTTTATACGACTACCGGTGTGGCAACTATAAGGATACAATCGTCCTGCTGCAAAAATGCATGGCTTCTCAGAATTATTTGCCGGAGCGCACCGCCATGGCCCATTTTGTTTTGGGAATGGCCTTTTACCAAATCAAAAATGTTGAACCTGCCAATTCAGAATTAAGTTTGGGTCAGGCCCTGATTCGTCAATATTGCCCAAACGCCCAGGGTAACATTTCCATTTCTGGAATGGCTCCAGGAACATCCCTTTACTGGTATGACTGGGTCACTGCGCAGATTCTTCAACGTGAGGCGGATGCCATGATACAACGCTGACATTTAGATCATTCAAGTAATGACAAATCATTAATTGGAATCTCTGCTTTGGCTGCAAGCTTAGTGGCTTTTAACCGTGCTTCCTCAATGCATCTGATGATATCACCTTTCGAAAATATTCGACGCGCCTTCACTTTGATTGAGTTGCTCGTCGTCATTGCCATCATCGCCATTCTGGCCGCGCTGCTGCTGCCCGCGCTTTCCCGCGCGAAACAAAAAGGGCAGCAGGCGGTCTGCCTCTCCAACCTGAAACAGATCGGCATCGCCTTCATCATTTATCTTGGCGACCGCGACGATCATTTTCCTGACCGGCGCGATTTGAAATCCAGTCTGCCTGGCGGCTATCATCCGTGGACCAGTTGGCCGCCATCCGACCCGCGTGCCGGCTGGGCGGCTACGAATTTCCAGGCCGAATGTCCGAATCAAAATGTCTGGTCTTGCCCGGCCACCATCAATTCTGCGACCGGCAACACTATTCAATCCGTTCAGGCCACATCCAACGACACCAACGCGCCGCTCTGCCGTTATTGGGCGTGGCGTTTTGACCGGCCCGATGATCCGGTGGGGCAGGAAGATTTCTGGGGCAAGTCCCAATCTCAAGCCGTATCTGATTTGGTTGCCGCCAGTGCCACTGACATGACGCTCGGCATCATCAGTGGTGTCAGCGATGTGGAACTTGTGGTTGACCCATATTTTCCAAATACCATCCCGACGGTCGACCCTACGCTGCGAGGCCACACCATCCACGCTGGTGGGCGCTGCCGCGTTTTTCTCGACGGGCACACCCAATTCATCAAAGACACACGCACGCCGCTGCCGTGAGCTGCGGCATCGCAGTTTTGCCAAGGTGGCTGGCAACTTTTTATGCCCATATGGAAACGGCTCGCTCTTTGTCGTGTTTCGTGACCAACCGGCTCCGAACACGGCGACTTCCGGTCTGGGAAAAATTTTCCGGTCCCTGGCAGGTTGGGTTCCAAACAAATTCCTGCGCTCCGGAGCAACTGACATTCCCCAAACCCATCTCCTGGTCGGAACATTCGGACCCCGTGTCCGAAACTACGCCGGCACGGCGACGTATGTGCAGGAGTTTGACCAGCCGGCGATACCTACCGGAAAAGTGATGCTCGACTTGGGGCGCGTGAAAGAGGGGGCGTCGGTGTCGTTGAACGGCGTTGATTTCGGGTCGCTTTGGAAGGCCCCGTTCGCGATGGATGTGACCAAGGCACTTCGCCCCGGGAAAAACCGGCTGGAGGTGAAGGTCGCCTATGTTTGGGCCAACCTTTTGATAGCCGACGCGGGGTTGCCGGAATCGAAACGCGTGTCGTGGGTGACCTACAATCCTTACAAAGCCGGAGACCGGCCTCCTGCCATCGGGAATGCGAGGCCCTGTCCAGTTGCGGACGCCCGACGTGGCCAATGGAAAATAAGGGGTAGCCAGCCGAAGACCCGCCGCCGTGGCTATTGGCAAACTCCCGTTGAGTCGTTCGTTTTGTGTAAATCAGTAAGAACTGTTGCCGCTGTTCAGGTGTAATTTCATGAGGCCAGCATGACAGGGGCGCTGGGGCAAACGCTGTCCCAGCAGAAAAATTTCTAAACAGGCAGTTTCACATTATTGTATGGCCAAATGCCAAAGGTGATTCTCACCGACGACAAAATGGCAGTGTTAAAAAAAGATGCAATATCAACGGATTCAGTTCTTGTATCATTGAATAAACCAACCTATTGATAGCGCATGGCTCGAAACCCAGTTAACTTCCACCCGACTGCCTCGCTTGAGAGTCAAGCAGGGATGAGTTTTCATGCCTGCATTGGCGATTGCCCCCGTAAACCGAGCTTCTGGCTGATGCTCTTGGTGATATTGGCGGGCACGGGGATGAGCCAGGCAGATGTTTTATGGAGCGACTTGGGTGCCAGCCAGGTTCATGAGACCGGGCCGGGAGCCGACATCCTAGATGGAGACCTGCGACGGGACGATTCGTCCACGAATACGCTATATTTTAAATTCCACGTCGATCCACTTTCTGACGCCTCGACCGAGATTTACTTTGCTGGGTTCCAGCTGTTTGAAGGAGACCGCGAACGGCTGGCCGTGGGCAACGCCCTGAGTGCTTTTGCCTACAGTGCATTTTCGCTGGGACAAACCGGGCTGTCTAACAACACAGCCGAATATGGTATCGATCTGAATTCGTCACAGCCCGAGCCGTCCGGTATCGGGACTTTTCATGCCTACGAACTCGTCCACTCGGCCATCGAAAGGACCATTGTTTTCAAAGTTCAGTACGTGGCCGGCGGCGACGACTTGGTGACGGTGTGGCTGGACCCGGACCTCCGACCGGGGGCGGCGGAAACCAATCAACTGGAAAGCCTGACCACAAGATTCAAAGCCAACGCCTCGTTTGATCAGATCCATCTCCGCCACGGTGGCGGTGGCGATGGCTGGATTTTCAGCGAAATGGCCATCGCCACCTCGTTCAGCGACTTTGTAAATGCGAACGGATCGGGGGCCGGCGGAGAGGTACCCTTCACCTTCCGTTCTTGGCAGCGGGAGCAGGGGCTGCCGGAAAACTATGTGCGCGCCCTGGCCCAAACGCGCGATGGCTACGTCTGGGTGGGGAGCGATGACGGCGTGAGCCGGTTTGACGGCATGAGTTTTTTCCCCCTCGGCTTGCAGGAGGGCTTTCAAGGCGGACCCGTGCAGGTTCTGTTTGGCGACAGCCGCGGCGCATTATGGGTGGGCAGCGCCGGAGGCGGATTGAGCTGCTGGCAGGGCGGAAAGCTCAGAAAGTTTACGGCCAGTGATGGCATGCCGTCTGAATCGATTACTACACTCGCCGAAGACAATAGCGGGCGGATCTGGGTTGGGACGCAGAACGGTCTGGTGGTGTGGCAGGATGGGCACACAGTCCAAATAAGCGGCGCGGAAATATTTTCGGGCAAACCCATCACGGCGCTTTTCTGTGACCGCAAAGGCACGATGTGGGTGGGGGCGACCAAGGCGGGGGTTTTTTCCTACCAAGGAGACCGGTTTGATCAGCTTCGGGACGAGGCATTGGATGGCCTACTCCAGTACCCCCACTGTCTGCTGGTGGACCAGCACGGGCGGATCTGGATCGGGGCGGGCGACGCTTTTGTCCTCTGTCGTGACGGTGACCAGTGGCAACGTTTTGGCATTCCCCGGCATCTGGCCACCCACTATATCGGCGCGCTCACTGAACAGCCGGATGGCACGGTCTGGGCTGGGTCCGAAGGCGAAGGCTTGCTCGAGTTCAAGGCTGGCAAATTGGTGGTAGTCAATGCCAGCAGCGGATTATCCGACAACCTCGTCGAATCCCTCCTGGTGGATCGTGAAGGAAAGCTCTGGGTCGGCACGCATGGCGGACTGAACCGCATCTCCCAAAAGAAGGTGTCAGTCCTAAGTCACAACGAGGGACTGGATTACGGCGCTGTGCAGGGTTCGATGGAAACCCAGCCGGGCGTGATCTGGGTCGCCCAGCCTAATGGCGTCTATCAATGGGATGGCCGCATGTTCCGCCGGCTGGCGCTCAGCAGGTTGCCCTTGCCGGGGCCGTCCGCCGCCGTGCTGCTGGCCACCCAAGATGGCAGTTGCTGGGCGGCGGGTGGGCACGGGTTGCTCCACTTCAAAAGTCCGCAGACCGCAGAAGAGGATGGCGGAACGGCCGCCTTGACGAATTTAGCCATCAGCGCTTTGGGCCATGACCTTAAAAACGGTATCTGGGCGGGTACGCACAATGGCGAACTGTGGCATTTCGCGGATGGAAATTGGCAACGGCGGACCAATTCTCCGAGTGGCCATGCGATCACGGCAATCGTGCCGGACGTGGCCGGAAGTTTGTGGGTCGGCACGGAAGGCGACGGGCTGTATCAGTTGGACGGAGACGCCCATCTCGACGGCAAGAAAATATCCGGCCTGCCCAGCAGTTGGATCAGGACATTATACTTGGATGCGCAAGACATCCTCTGGATTGGGACCGCTGGTGGCGGCTTGAGCCAGCTCAAGGACGGCAGCCTTGCCACCTTCACCATGCGCGAAGGACTGCCCGATAACACGATCTCACAAGTGCTGGAAGATGATGTCGGTAACCTGTGGCTGGGCAACAACCGGGGCATCGCCCGGGTGAAGAAGAGCGACCTCGATGACTTGGTGGCGCATAAGATACCAGCGGTCTATCCGCAGGTGTATGGCCGCGCCGACGGGATGTTATCCGAGGAGTGCTCGGAAGGGTTTTCCCCGGCCGCCTTGAAAAGCAGGTCAGGTTTGCTCTGGTTCTCGACGCTCAAGGGGATCTTGGTGATCGACCCGCATCACATCGTCAGTTCACCGGCTCCGGTGGTGATCCTCGAACAGACACTGGTGGATGGCGTGCTCACCTCGCCTCGTCCCGCCGGGACAAACCGCTCTGCGTACAGCAATGTGGGGATGAATGAACCGGCGGTGGAATCGCTCAGTCTCGCCCCCGGAAAACACATCGTCGAATTTCATTACACCGGGTTGAATTTTGACGCGCCGGACCGCGTGCGTTTCCGTTACCGGCTGGAGGGGCTGGATCAGGACTGGGTCGAGGCGGGAACCCGGCGCGTGGCCTTTTACAGTTCCGTGCCGCCGGGCAGCTACCATTTCCAGGTGATTGCCTGCAACGGTGACGGGATCTGGAATGAAACCGGGGCGAGCCTGGCTTTGATGGTGCGCCGGCATTTCTGGCAGACCTGGTGGTTCATCGCGGCGCTGATACTGGGAATGATCACCGTGGTCGCAGGAAGCGTGCGGGTCGTTGAAAAACGCCGGTTGCAGCAGCAGCTTAAACGCCTCGAACAAGAACGGGTGCTGGAACGCGAGCGCACGCGCATCGCCCAGGATCTCCATGACATCATGGGTGCCAAGCTGTGCCGCATCTCGTTTTTGAGCGAACACGCCCGGCGTTCCGAAGGGGTTCCGGCCGGGCTGCAGGATGAGATACGCTCGATTTCCGACGATTCGCGTGAAGTGCTGCAGTCGCTGGACGAAATGGTCTGGGCGGTCAACCCGGAAAAGGACACGCTGGATCACCTGGTCTCCTACATCGGGCAGTATGCCCAGGAATATTTCCGGAAAACCGGCATCGATTGCAAACTTGAGTTTCCCGCCCACATACCCGTGCAACCGCTCTCATCGCAATCGCGGCACCACTTGTTTCTGGCTGTCCACGAGGCGCTCGCCAACATCCTCAAGCATTCGGGAGCCACCGAGGCGAAAATCACAATGCTCTGCCGGCCCGTTGATTTCACCATTTCCATCTCTGACAACGGGGCGGGCTTCGACCCGCTGGCCGGCGAATCAAGGTCGGCGAGTTCGGCCGCCGGATTTTGCAACGGTCTGGGCAACATGCGTCGGCGGCTTGATGAACTCGGTGGGCGTTGCCTGGTGGAGTCCCGGATCGGACACGGGACGACGGTTCAATTTGTGCTTTCCTTCAACGGTTCGGAATAGTATGCAAAACGCCGTGATCTCCGTTTCCATCGTTGACGACGAAAAAAAACTTTGCAAGTCCATCGCCGCCTTTTTGGATGGTTCGGAGGGGTTTCGCTGTATCAGCATATATGGCAGTGCTGAGGCGGCGCTGCAACACGTGCCGGCGGACAAGCCCGACGTAGTGCTGATGGACATTAACATGCCCGGCATAGACGGGATTGAATGCGTGAGGCGGCTCAAAGCCCTGGTACCCCAAATACAGATAATGATGCTCACTGTTTATGAGGACACCGAGCAAATTTTTGAGGCTCTGGCGGCTGGTGCCACGGGCTATCTTTTGAAGCGGCTTGAGCCAGGGGAATTGTTGCAAGCCATCCGGGACGTTTACGCGGGAGGTTCGCCGATGTCCAATTCCATCGCCCGTAAAGTGGTGGCCTCATTTCAGAAAGCCAAAGGGGCCGGTGAAAAACAGAATTTGCTAACGCCACGCGAACAGGAAGTGCTGGATTGCCTGGCTCAAGGGCTACCGTATAAGCAGATTGGCGACCAGATCGGCCTCAGTATTAATACCATCCGCACTCATCTGCGACATATCTACGAAAAGCTGCACGTCCAGTCGCGCACGGAAGCAGTTGCGAAATATCTCCGCCTCTAATTCGGTCCCTGTTACTTACACCCATCTCCGAACAGCCGTTTTACCGCGACACTTCTAGGACACCCCAGGTTAACCTGATGGGAACCGGTCTGGGCACATAATGCAGGCAAACAATGGGATTTCGCGATCTGATTTGCTTCCCGGGCGACGCACAATTCATGCGATGGCGGATAAAATTCTAATGTGGCATTGTTTCGCCATGACCCAATTTGTGATCACCGGACTGGCGTCTTCATCCATATCACAGTGGGGCCACGAAACGAAACCTGATTAATCATAACCGTCAACCCTATGAGAAAAAACCTCCTAACCTGCATCGGCGTTGGGCTATTGCTGTGCACAGCCGGACTCACGAGCGCTCAAGCCTCGAGTACGATCCTCACTTTCAGTGTGGACATGTCCACGAATCTCGCCGACGGGAGCTTCAATCCGCCGCCACCGGGGGGCACCGGAACGGATGTGGTGGATGTCCGCGGCGCCTTTAATGGATGGGGCCCGCTGGTTCTGGTGGAACAGGGCTCCAGTTCGGTTTGGACCAACAGCTATGATGCAAGCAACCCAACCGGCACGACCATCGATTACAAATTCTACCTCAATGGCAACGGTGAGACCACGGCTTGCTACGATAACCGTACACTCATGCTGCCGGCCGTCGACGGTTCCACCGTAGTTGTGCCGACTCACTACTATAATGACATCGGCCCTGGGACAGCCTTTAACGTCAAATTCCAAATCGACATGTCCGAAGAGCTCGAACTTGGACATTTTCACCCGCTCAGCGGCGACACCGTTGTCCTCGCCGGTAGTTTTAACGGTTGGAGCACCACCGCAGGAAGTCAATGGGTTTTGACCAACGACCCCGCCATTTTGGTCACGAACAACAATTTCTCCCCCGCCGTGGTCGAGCATAACGTTTACACCGTGACCACCCCGATCACTCAATGTTCGTCCAAGCCGGGATTGCCGGCGCTCAACGCATCCCAGGATTTTAAATATGTAGAGATGCCCGGTGGTTCCTGGGAAAATTCCGCTTCATTCGATTCCAATGATAACGGCAACCGGTGGTTTGCTGGAACCGGCGACCAAACCCTGCCGCTGATCAGCTTTGGTGATGCACCCTATACTCCTCTGGCCACGGTGACCCTGCACGTGGATCTGTCCGCCATGGCTCAATATGATGCCAACTATGTCCCGAACAGCGTGACGGCGTGGGGAAGCTTCAACGGTTGGTCCGGCCCCTTGACGATGACAAATGATATCACTGCACCAAATACCAACATTTATAGCGCCACCACCACCATGGGGGAGGGTGCGGATTTTGTATTGCAATACCGCTATACCAACACCTTTATCGGCGGCTGGGTCTATGATTATGCCCAGGATGGCGGGCCAAACTGGATCAACAACAACAGTTATCGACGCATCATCCACCTGCCGGTCACCCCCACGGTGCTGGCCACCAACTTCCCGGTGGTTTCCTTCAATGACCTTGCTCTCAACGACGTGTTGCCGGTAGCCACGCCAGTTTTGTTCAGCGTGGACATGAACAATGCGGTCGGAACAGATTCCCATCCGTTCGTTCTTGGAGGTGGCGACGGGGTTTATATCAATGGCATTTTCGCCGGCGCGTCGCCATCTCAGCCCACCGGGGGCATTTCGCAGCGATGGTATGATTGGGTTGGCGGTATTAATATAAGTTCCGCTCCGGGCGGGTTCCAAATGATACAGCAGGGGTCATCCACAATTTATACCAATACCATTGTCCTGCCCGCCGGAACACCGGTGGCCTTGAGCTACCAGTACGGCATGGATGCCGGTAATTTCTACGGCGGACCCACGGAGGACGAGGCCTCATCCGGCAATGTTCACTATCGGGTGGTGCGTTCAACCGGGTCTGGTACCTATGTGATGCCCACTGATACCTTCACCAATCAACCATATGTTGAGCCGTTTTTCAGCACCGGCAACATTGGTGCCAACGGCAGCCTGTCGGGCGGCAATCTGACCGTCGGACCGGCGGTGGCCGGCAATGTGCCGGTGACTTGGCTGGGCCGGCCGGGTGCACACTTGCAAGTGAATTCAGCCCTGTCCGGCGGAGGCTGGCAGGACTTGGTGGCAACCGACGGAACCAATTGGACGACCGGGAGCAGCTCGGCCAACGGTTTTGCGAGCCAGACCAACTGGCCGGCGGGCAGCAAGGCATTTTTCCGCCTGGTAAAGCCCTAAGTGGGTGGAACAGTTCAACGCCCGCCCAACCGGTTGAAAGCCGGTTGGGCGGGAGGATTTAAAACTCAGAAAATATCGAAGTCGTAAAAGTTTATGAATAGACGATGTGTGCAGGGCAGGTCTGGCGGCTTTACTTTGATCGAGTTGTTGGTGGTGATCGCCATCATCGCCATTTTGGCGGCCATGTTGTTGCCCGCCCTGGCCAAGGCGAAGCAGAAAGCCGTGGCGGCCTCGTGCATGAGCAACAACAAACAACTCGGTCTGGCCTGGGTCATGTATTCCGGTGACAACAATGAATTACTGGCCATGAACATGGATGTGCGAAACAACACCCAGACTCCACAAATACTTTACAATGGCACTCCCGCGTGGATCACCGGGGTTATCGACTGGACCACGGCATCCTATAACACGAACTTGGATGAGATCATCAATCCCAAATACTCATTGCTCGGACAGTATCTGGGTAATTCGGCAAAGGTGTTTGCGTGCCCGGCGGCAAATTATTTGAGTCCCGCCCAAAGCGGCCTGGGGTGGAATAATCGCGTGCGCAGCGTGGCCATGGACGCCGCTGTGGGGAGCGGCCCTAAATACCCCATCTCCAATTTCGGCTGGACGCAAAGCACGTGGTATGTCGCCAAAAAGTCCACCGAATTTCACAATCCTGGACCCAGTGATGTCTGGGTGTTCTCCGACGAACATCCTGACAGCATTGATGATGCGCTTATGTATACGTCAAACTACGCTGTTTCCCAATTTATCGAGTTGCCCGGCAACCAGCATGGCGGCTCCTGCGGCATGGCTTTTGCCGATGGCCATGCGGAAATGCATCATTGGAGCGGACCGACCATGAATGCCCATCTAAACGTCACCTATTCGACCGTCCAGCGGATCCCGTGTTCGCTTACGGACGCCGACATGCTTTATCTGGCGGCACACACGCCGCAAAATTAAACCGATGCTGGGGCCATTTCTGGTTGTCATCTGATTATTTGTGAAAGGATAAGTTACACCAAAGCCGCATGTGCCCACATTTGCCATCATGATATTTCTTCACAGGACGATCAAGCTCGTCATATCCGCCTCCGTGCTCGCCCTGGTTTCCCTCCGGGGATGGGCGGATGTGAATGTTTCCAGCTTGGCCGCCCGTTCCGCGCCGGAATGGCTCCGCGACGGCACGGTCTACGAGATATTTCCCCGAGATTTTTCCGCGGCGGGCAACCTGAACGGGGTCACGGACAAACTCGATGAATTGCACCGGCTTGGCGTGAACATCCTGTGGACGATGCCCATCCACCCCATAGGCGAAAAAGCCCGCAAAGGGGAACTGGGCAGTCCTTATTCCATCAAGGACTATTATGCCGTGGATCAAGACTATGGCACGGTGAAAGACTATCAGCGGCTGGTTTCTGCGGCGCATCAACGGGGCATGAAAGTCATCATGGATCTAGTGGCCAACCATACCGCGTGGGACAGCGTGATGATGCAGCACCCGGAATTTTACAAGCATGATGCCAAGGGAAAAATCATCCCTCCGATGCCGGAATGGACGGATGTGGCCGCCTTGGACTACGGCAATCCGGAGTTGCGCCGATACATGATTGCCATGCTCGAGTATTGGGTCCGGACCTGTGACGTGGATGGCTTCCGCTGTGATGCGGCGGGGATGGTGCCGACGGATTTTTGGGAAAAGGTCCGCTCCGAACTGACCAATATCAAGCCGGACATCCTGTTGCTTGCCGAAGCCAGCAAGCCGGAATTGCTCACCAACGCCTTTGACATCGATTATTCCTGGCCGCTGCTCACTGCCTTGGCCGATGTCATGGGCCACCGTGCGCCCGCTGCAACCATCCGGCGCTCATGGGAAGACAGTTGCGCGCAGTTTCCGAAGGCCGCGCTGCACCTGCGGATTTCTGACGACCACGACGAAGCCCGTGCCGTCACGCGTTATGGCATCAACGGCGCGGTCGCGGCCTCGGCGCTGATGTTCACGCTCGACGGCGTGCCGCTGATCTACAACGGCATGGAAGTCGGTGATGCCGGCCGGTCGGATGGCGGCGCGCTCTTCGACAAGCGCAACATTGCGTGGAATTCCCGGGAACATCCGGAGTTGCGCAACCTCTATCACGATCTGATCCAGGTCCGCCACCAATATGCCGCGCTCCGCGGGCCGCGTGTGGAATGGCTGCACAACTCGGATGAGACCAACCTGGTCAGTTTTCTGCGCGCGGATGAAAAGGACGAGTTGCTGGTGGTCATCAATTTTTCCAACGGACCGGTCGCCGGCACGGTGGACATGAAAACCCCCGAAGGTTTTGTGCCGTTGAAAATTGCCGGCATGCGGAATTCCGCGGACGATTTGCTGCCTGCGGTCCATCTGGGCCAATATGAATGGCGCATCTATCATCGCGCGAGTACATTGAGACGCCCGGTGGCAAGCTTGGCCCCGGACAAAAATTAAGCATTTTGAAATTAAGCAGTTTTCAAAGCGTCCGGATATTATTTTTGCTGGTCTACCTCGGTGCGCTGGCGGCATTTGTCCACGCCCAGCCGGCGGTCATCAACGGGGGCTACGATCCGGCATTCGGCGGTGCACTCAGCGTTCAAACCGATGCCACCGGATTTGGATTGAACCTTTCAGAGTTGGACGCCGCCTATGGTTTCACTACGAACGGAATGCTCTACCTGTTCATGTCCGGCAATCTCGAAAATAACGGCAACAACATCAATGTTTTCATTGGCGGGACGAACGGTCAAACCACCTTAAACGCCGTAAACCCGGGGAATCTGGCATTGAATAATTTATCGGTCATGAATGGCTCGAAGTTCAGCTCCGGATTTACGGCCATTTATGCCTTTAATATAAACAATTCCAACCGGACAGTGACCGTCAGCCAGTATAATCTGATCAGCAACACCGCCGTGGACGCCTTGGGAATTTTGATGGAAACCGGGAATGCCGTGACGAATGGAGCTGTGGATAACTCGGTGTTGGTGGGGTTCAACAATAATAATTCAAAGAGCCAGGCCGCCAATGTGGGTCCGGGGTCAACGGGTTTGGAACTGGCGATCCCGCTTTCCCTGATCGGCAATCCCGCCGGGCCGGTGAAGGTCCTGGTTTGCATCAACGGTTACCAGGAAGCGTATCTCTCGAACCAGTTCCTTCCCGGACTGGCATCCGGAACGGCGAATCTGGGCTCGCCAACCTTTAACTTCAGCTCCACGGCCGGTGAGTATTTCACCGTTCCCGCGGCTCTGCCGGTGGTTTCGCCGCCGGTTCTCACCATCAATGGCGTCAATGCGGAGTATGGCATGACGCATGTCTTCATCAACGAGGTCTCGAATGATGCCGTGCCGCTGACGGTTCTGTTTTCGCCCAATGCATCGACGAACGTGGTGGCCGCCGACGTTTTTTCCAACCTGAACCGTCGCGACTACGCGGCCCGGGATGCGAATGGCGATGGCATCGAAGACGGCATCCTGCCTCCGGATGGCAACACCGTCCCCACCGGCGACACGAACAACTATTATGAGGCCTACCCGATGTCTCCCACCGGCACGCCGGGGCAGTATGCCCTCACGCTCTCCGCACAAAAGACGGGGGCCTATCGTTTGACCGCCCGGTGGAAGATTTCCGGTTCCACGAATTGGAACTGGTACAGCACCAATTCACCCGATTTCAGCGGCAACCGGCGCGACTTCATGATAGTAGTTTCGCCCAAAAAGGCTGCGGGTGCCGTGGTTTATGAGCTGGCGGTGAACAACATTGACGCGGCCGGTGCGGCGTCAAACGGATCCCAGCGCAGCACGTTCAGTGACCTTACGAACTCCGCCAGCAGGTTTAATCTCACCTCGGTGACGAATCTCGGCGTGAACTGGCTGTGGCTGGAACCGGTTCATCCCCGGGGCATCGCCGGCAGCATCAACAGTCCGTATTGCGTGAAAAACTATTTTCAAATCAATCAGACCATGAGCAAGGCAGGCACCCGGCCCGCCGCCCTGGCGGAATTCACCAGCTTTGTGGCGGCCGCCGATGCCGCCGGTGTAAATGTGATGTTGGATGAGCCGTTCAATCACACCGCCCATGATGTTGAATTGGATAGTGAGGGAGTCACTGATTTTGCGGGCGCGGGAAATCCCGGCAACTGGCAGCCCACGGACCTGATCTCCAATCGTGTGCCCCAGTTTTTTTCGGCGGCCAACGCCTGGTGCAGCCGCGCCTCCGGCCCGAACAATATCGCCATCGCACCGGACATTGACATCGCCAAATGGACCGACGTGAATGATGTCTATTTTGGCCGCTATGCCTCGCTGGTCTGCGCAAATCCCGGGTCTGACAACAACGAGTTGAGCCCCGACGACTGGTTTGATTACAGCACCGGCACCGGGAATTTTGATAACACCACGCAAAATGTTTGGAGATACTATGCGGACTGCCTGCTGTATTGGCTGAACAAAACCGGATGCACCAATGGCACGCCGGTGAGCCGGACCTCTACGGGCATCGATGGCATCCGTGCGGATTTTGCGGACGGCTTGCCACCGCAATGCTGGGAATACATCATTAACAAGGTCCGTTCTCAAAAATGGGATTTTGTCTTCCTGGCCGAATCGTTGAGCTGGCCGCCACCCAGCGCCCCGACCTACCGCTCCGGGCGCGATTTTGATGTGCTATGTGACAGTGTTTATAGCGGGTTTCAAACCGCCGCGTCGGCCACGAACTATCAGGCCATCTTCAACTCGGAGCGCACCAGCTACGGCCAGTGCCTGATGTTGTGGAACGCCGCGTCCCACGACGCGGGCTTCTATTACACGGATTCCTATCAGGCTCTGGTCCGGTTCATGGTGGGGGGGACGGTCGACGGGATGCCGCATATGTACTATGGCCAGGAGTTGGGCACCACGGAATCATTTGGCTTCTCGGTTTATGGGGGTGATGTCCCGGATATAGGGGCATATAATTCTCTGCAACCCGCGATCGCGAACGCGACCGGCAATCC
>Ga0210392_10000929_pt1 | contig 16084 bp, 16 predicted proteins | sample IncBWC30OmetaG_FD_161057 | JGI IMG/M metagenome (GOLD analysis project Ga0210392, IMG submission 161057) | Forest soil microbial communities from Barre Woods Harvard Forest LTER site, Petersham, Massachusetts, United States - Inc-BW-C-30-O ...
TTCGGGCCTTCTCTCTCTGCAAATAGTTGGCTTCGGGTTTGGGACTTGCGTCTGCCGGTTCAAGGACCGATGTTGTTACTTCATCGTTGCTCCAATCATCGATCGGCACCTCGCGCAGCGCGTGGCATCTGCGTAACAACATCAGGGCTTGGTTAATGGCGATACGCGTTGCCCAGGTCGAGAAAGACGATTTCCATTCGAACTGGTGCAAATGGATGAAGGCTTTCTGGAAGGTTTGCTGGACAATGTCTTCAGCGTCTTCCCGAACCCGCGTGTAGCGGAACGCAAGAGCAAAGATTCTTCGCTGGTAGCGCCTAAAAAGGGACTCGAACGCCAGCTCATCTCCACTTTTGGCGGCAGCGACGAGTTGTTCGTCCGCAGCGGAATCATGCAAGGAAGCGACGCCTCCTTTGGCAATCCTGTTTCGAAATCGACCCAGCATGATTGCTTCACCTCTCGAACGGGCCTGCGACCTTGAACGCTGCCTTTTGCCCTCACTCGAACTAAGGGCAAGACACAAGCCAAATCCTCGAGTCTGTAAGCCGTTGATTTTAGGTGGGACAGTTGGAATGGAAGTCGAAGAAGTCAGAAAAGTTAAAAATGTCAAACCAACTGACACGCCAACATGCTGTCAAATTGAACAGGTCCGCCATTCGCGAATTGCAAGGTGAACAGCGATCTGCTGGTTCAATGACTCGCAAATCTATGAACGGACGAAGAAAAGAACACGCAAACGAAAAGGCGCGAAGTGGCCGCGCATAACGCACGGATATTGGGCACCCAGTTGCACATCTTGCGGTCGGAGGCTGGGACTTTCATGCCGATTACTGAAGTCGATAAGGTTGCCGCGCTAATCGTCTTTGACCAGCAGAAGCACAAGGCACAAACAGGAACTGAAGCGCGTGATTGAGCAAACCCAAGAATCTGTCCGGCTCCGTCCGCACGTGTCTAAGGTCGTCTTGGTCGCGGCGCTGGGCTCGTTGCTTGCTCAGCTAGACGCGACGATTGTCAATGTTTCGCTTTCCGATCTTGCCGTTTACCTGCACAGTAGCGTGCTCGTGATCCAATGGGTCACCAGCGGATATCTTCTCGCACTGGCCCTCATGCTGCCGCTGAACGGTTTGCTCGTCGAACGCATCGGAGCCAAGCAGCTTTACGTCATCTGCTTTTCCGGGTTCACGTTCTGCTCTCTGCTGTGCGCCCTAAGCTGGTCCGCGAACTCCCTGATCGCCTTCCGCGTTCTGCAGGGCATGAGCGGGGGACTCATGGCGCCCATGGCACAACTCATGATTGCGCGTACTGCGGGCAAGGACTTTATGCGGGTTGTGGGCTACGTGGCAGTGCCTGTTCTACCGGGACCGATTGTCGGACCGGTGATCGCGGGAGCGATTTTGCAGCATGCGTCCTGGCGTTGGCTATTTCTCATTAACCTGCCGATCGGAGTGCTCGCAGTTGTACTCGCGGTCTTATTCCTTCCCAACGACGAACACACGCCAGCGGCCATAAGAGAATTCGACCTTGCGGGCTTTTTTCTGCTTTCGCCCGGCTTAGTGCTGTTTTTTTACGGATCAGATCATCTGCAGGGGCATGCTGGTATTGCGGCGCTCCTGATCTCCGTTCTTTTGCTAGCAGCCTTTCTTCGTAAAGCCTCGAAAAAACGAAAGCAAGCGTTCATCGATCTTCAGCACTTCAGAACCAGAGTCTTTTCCGCATCGGCTGTGACACAGTTCACAACGAATGGCTTGTTAGTTGCCGGACAGATGCTGATACCTGTGTACCTCGTCCGCGCGGCTGGAGAGTTACCGAGCACCGTTGGCTGGCTTATGGCGCCTCTAGGTCTGGGAATGATGTGGACCTATCGATGGCTGGCGAAGCTGACGCATCACTTTGGCATCCGGAGAACGTCCACGGGAGGCGCGCTCGTCGCCTTTCTCGGCACACTACCTCTGCTCTATTTGAGTTCCCAACACTTCAACGCTTCTATTCTCGTAATTTCGCAATTTGTACGGGGCGTGGGAATGAGTGCGGCCGGCGTTCCGCCGATTTCCGCCGCTTATGCGTCAGTGCGGAAAGACGAGCTGCCGATGGCGGCAACCTCTCTGAACATCGTGCAGCGTCTTGGCGGACCCGCACTGACTACGATTTGTGCCACTTTTCTGGGATGGCGACTGACAGCTGCTCCTTTATGTGCGAGCGTATCTACTGCATTTACGGCCAGCTTTGCTCTGCTTTGCGGGCTTCATGTGTTGCTGATTCTGGCGGCCGCCACGCTTCCACTCACCAAGAGTCTTAATGAGTTCCATCACTTTGAAACATGCGAGGTTAAACCATGAGCCAAAAACAAATTGGTGTCGGAATCGTCGGCGCAAACGCGGAAAGAAGCTGGGCAAAGGTGTCCCACGTTCCCGCGATCAACGGCCTTTCGGGCCTGAAACTCGCGGCGGTGGCAACGCGCAACGAGCAGAGTGCACGGGAAGCGGCTGAAACTTTCGGCGCCGAGCGCTGGTTTTCCGATCCTTTCGCAATGATCGGCGATGACCAGATTGACGTCATAACGATCTCTGTCAAGGTGCCCGAACACCGCGACCTCGTTTTGGCGGCGCTCGATGCCGGCAAAGCGGTCTACTGCGAGGCGCCTCTCGGCCGTACGGTCGCGGAAGCCGAAAAAATGGCCGGCGCGGCAGGAATACTTCATACCGCAATCGGATTGCAGGGACGTTTGAATCCGGCGGTACGCCGTGCGGCTCTGTTGATTTCTTCCGGAGAGATTGGACGACCGCTAAGCGCGAGCATTGTCTCCACCAACGTCGGTTTCGGGCCGGAGCTGCCGTCCAACTATGACTATTTCAATAAGAAATCTTCTGGCGCCAACCTGCTAACCATCAATGCGGGCCATACACTCGACTTGTTGGAAGCGGTCCTGGGACCGATCATCGAGGTTGACACCCGGACCGAGATTCTCTGGCCCGTCGTCAGACTGGCGGACACAGGCGAGGAGAGTTTGCGTGAAACTGCCGATCATGTCGCGGTTCTCGGAAAGACGCAGTCTGGTGCCGTATTTACAGCCGACATTCACGGTGGTGTAGCACCGCAGGATACTCGCTCTAGCTTTGAAATCAGAGGATCGGAGGGATGGCTCAGCCTCACCAGTGATCACCCCTACGGCTTCCAGGCTGGGGACCTCCATCTGACGTCGAACATGCGATTCGCGAAACCCGAGGAGGCTGCGGTCTCCGGTGGCTTCATGGGAGCGGCCATCAACGTAGGAGAGGTCTACGCTCATCTTGTCCGTGATTTGCTTGCGCGCGCCTACAACACACCCGGCTTTGATCACGCACTTCACAACGCCCGTCTCATCGAGGCTGTGAAGCGCGCAGCCGAACGAGGCGAGCGGCAGAAAGTTATAACTTTGCAAGGAACGGATCTCGAAAAGGAGTCTATTACAAACGCGCGTAATGGTTTTTGATCGGTGACCCCGAGCGGCGGTTCACAAAAAACGGAAGGGAGCTGGCGGATGACTCACTTGGACGGACGCGCTTTGCTTAGAAGTGCCGCACTCCCAGGTCCAAGGTCAGGTTCGATTCGGACTGTTACGAAACGCTCTGCGAAATGTGAAAGGCCTCTTACAGGTACGCTTAAGTTTGATCGCGGCAACATTCTTTGGCCAAGCCTATCTGGTGCGCGAATTATTCGCCGCGGAAGTGTTTTTCGTGTTTGCGTTTTTAGGCGTAACTATGGCGTTGGCGCCGTGTATCTGATCGGCTCGGTCACAATGTCGTGGTGGGTGCAGGGCAACCGGATGTGGAAGAAGTTCACGTGGCCTTAAGCGATAGGAGTATCGATTCAAGAATTACAAGCAGCAGTACATTAATCAACGCCCGCTCTCGCACGATTCCCAACCAGTTCCGCTACGCAGGCCTTTCCTATCCGGGACTCATTTGGGGTCAGGAGGAATCGCGATTGCACAGGCAGCACAGCAAACTGGACACTTTCATTCGCAAGCTCCCCAACGCTTGTACCGGGCGATCGTCAATCGGGCGATCCTTGACGCCCTTGAGAATGGCGAACCCTCTCCAGCAGCACAGCAGTGGCTGCTGAGCAGAGATTTTGACAGACTGGAACAACTGCTCGGTTGAGCCCGGCTGTCAAGGGATGGAAGAAGTCCACGCAGACGTTGCTGTGGATGCTTTCCGATTGAAATCCCGCTGCGGTTAGCCCTCATCCTCCGCGAGAAATTGTCTGGTGGACGAGTGTCGGTCGCGCACCGATATTCCTCTGAGGTGGTCTGCGCACACGCCTGCTGAGCGTGTCAACGACTCGTCCAAACAGTCGAAGGGTTGTCATCGATTGTCATCGATTTAACCTCCTCCGCGACCCGCACTCCTCAACGACTTGCCCAATCATCACTCAACTCACTGAAAGCACGACGCATCCGACGTAGACCAATAGGCGCGCACTTGTGGAATTGCCCATGCACTAGAAAGAACAGAAGACATGGACCTCGAACCTTGCATTCGAACACAGAAAGGCCGCGCTGCTCTTCTTTGGGGTGAGCGGACCCGTCGCATTCAACATCGAAGGACGTGGTCACAGGTAAGCCAAAAAATCGCTGTCGTGCCATTGCTAGTCTGCTGCTTTGGTTCACTGGCACGAAGCCAGCAGGTAAATCCGGAAAGCGCGACGGTCCATGGAACGGTCTTCGTCCGAGACTCGGCGGGAAAACAATCCGCGGTTCCTGGCGCAAACGTCAGACTCGCAGGTTCAACATCACCCGAAACACAAACGGATCAGAACGGCGAATATGAACTTAGGGCGGTGCCCTACGGGGCTTACACCGTAGAGGCAGCATCAACGGGGTTCAACGCTGTCCAAATCATTCGCGTCGAGGCTCATGAACTTCAACTAGACCTCGAACTGAAACCTGCGGAGGTTCGCACTTCCGTCGTGGTCACAGCCGATCAACCTGATAGTAAGGGCCCAGCTCCCGGTGAAACCATTTCTGACAAGACATTGCGCGACGCTCCCAGTGCCAACGAACGTTTTGAGAGTTCACTCCCACTCGTTCCCGGTGTTGTTCGCGGGCCGGATGGGCACGTCAATCTCAAGGGCACGCGCAATACGCAGAGCGGCGCGTTGGTCAACAGTGCGAACGTTACTGATCCGGTTACCGGCAGTCCCGCTATCAATCTTCCTGTGGACGTGGTCTCTTCGGTACAGGTCATTTCCAACCCTTACGATCCCAAGTACGGCAGGTTCACAGGGGCTGTTTCCAAGGTCGAAACGAAGATTAGCAACTATGAAACTTTCCACCTCTCTTTCCAGAACTTCCTACCCCGTTTGCGCGATCGCGACGGCAGCATCCGAGGAATCGGGTCCGCAACGCCCCGAATAACGTTGACCGGCCCGCTCCTGAAGGACAGGATCGCCATCACTCAATCGTTTGAATATCGCTTCGTGCAGACGCCAGTGAATAGTCTGCCGCCGTTTCAGCGTGACACGAAACTCGAGAGTTTTGATTCGTATACGCAACTCGACTTCACCGTCAGTTCGAAACAGACCGCCAACGTATCTCTGTCTTTCTATCCTCAACGACTCAGCTACCTCGGCTTGAACACCTTTAACACGCAATCGTCGACGCCCGACTTCCACCAGCGCGGATATCAGCTTAATGTGCAGGACAGTTACCTGATCGGTTCCGGTTTGCTGAGTTCGCAGCTCACCTACAAGCGGTTTAACGCTGACATCACTGCACAAAGTGACGATCCATACCGTATTCTGCTTGAAACAACGGAAGGTGGTTTCTTCAATCGCCAAGAGCGTCGCACATCGCGCACCGGTTGGCAGGAAAACTATTCTTTTGCTCCCTGGAAATTCGCTGGTTCCCATCGGTTCAACGTCGGGCTGAGTTACGAGCACTCTTCGTACGACGGCCGGCAGACATTCTTGCCTGTCGAACTCGACGGAATCTCCAATTTGCCTGTGGAGCGAATCACTTTCACGGCCCCAACATCTTTCCGAGCTTCAGAAAACGAGACTGCCTGGTTTGCGGGCGACCAATGGACGATCAATCCTCGATTGACACTGGATATTGGTGTGCGATTCGACTATGACACGATCACGCATTCCACCCATCCTGCGCCTCGCGCCGGATTTCTTCTGGCACTCACAAACGATGGAAAGACGCTGCTGAAGGGCGGTATCGGCCTTTTCTACGACCGCGTTTCGCTCATGGCGGCCACCTTTGTCGATCTTCCTGATCGCACGGTTACCTTGCTCAGCGAGAACGGAGAGCCAACCAGCTCCCTGGCATACCGAAATCAGACCGACGGTGGATTGCGAAATCCACGCAGCATTTCATGGAGCTTGGAACTGGATCGTCAGGTTTTCTCGACTCTCACTCTGCGCGTCGCGTATGAACAGCGCAATACCAGCAACGACTTCGTTGTCTCGCCGGTTGTGAAGGGCCCAACCGCAGCGCTCGAACTCGCAAACAGTGGCTTCGATTCGTACCGGGAGTTCCAAGTGACCGCACGTTATAAGGCGGGACAGCACCTGTTGAACGCCTCTTACGTGCGCTCTCGGGCATACGGAGATCTCAACGATCTGAATCAGTTCTTTGGGAATCTGGCGCAGCCAGTAATTCAGCCAGACGCTCGCGGGCGATTGCCTTTCGACGCGCCGAACCGTTTCCTTTTCTGGGGTTCAATCGCCGCGCCTTGGAAACTCACCGTTGTCCCGGTTTACGACCTGCATACTGGCTTTCCCTATTCGCTTGAAGACGAATATCGTGCTTTCGTGGGGCCTCGGAACGTCAATCGCTTCCCAACCTTTTCCTCCTTCGATCTCCAGGTTTCACGCCGGATTTTGCTGTCCTTTCACGGGAAACGCATCCCTGCCCGAGTGGGAATGGGGGTCTTCAACCTGTTCAACCACTTTGATCCGCGAGACGTGCAGAACAATCTTGCGAGTGCGCGATTCGGCGAGTTCTTCAATTCATCGTGGCGGGAATACCGCGGCAAATTCGTTTTGGAGTTCTAGAGATGAAAAACTGTTTCTTACTGACTGCTCTGTTCCTGCTCCAAGCTTGTTCTCTTTTCGCAGCAGACGATTCCGGGAAGGTTCCAGCGGCTGAGGAAATCATCAGCCGGATGGCCACTCTGGATCTCCAACGGCAGTCGACCATCGAGGGATACGCCGGAATGCGACGGTATGTACTCGAAAACCGTAGCATGCAAAAGCGCGCCGAAATCCTCGTCCGGGTGGAAGGCGATCCGGACGGGACCAAGCACTTCGAAGTCCTTTCGGAAGATGGATGGAAAGCGGCAAACACTCACGTGTTGCGGAAAATGCTCGAGTCCGAGAGTGAGACTTCTCGTCCCGATCAACGGGCCATGTCCAGACTCAACTTCACAAACTACGATTTTCAAACTGTCAGCGCAGAAATGGTGGCCGGCCGCCTGGCGTACGTTTTGGTGGCCAAACCGAAGCGCAAGGAAAAATACTTGTTCCAAGGCCGCATTTGGGTGGATGCCGAAGATTATGCCCTGGTACGAGCGGAAGGTAGTCCGGCAAAAAACCCTTCATTCTGGACTAAAAGCACCCATTTCGTGCACGCGTATCAGAAAAGTGGGCCGCTGTGGTTTCCACTCTCAACGCAAAGCGTTACCGACGCTCGTTTCTTCGGCACCACCGACGTGAACATCGAGTATTTCGACTACGTACCCAAGACTCAGCCCCCGTCCCAGGTCACTCTGCTGTCGACCAAGGAACAAGCCATGAGCGTCAGTACACCAGCGCACCGAGGTAAGCAATGGCAAAAGTAAATGAAGGCCTGATTCTCGCCGCGGGCCACGGGAGCCGCATTGCCGCTCTGTCGGGCAGCGCTCCTAAACCGCTCGTTCCGCTTCTCGGCGCGCCCCTCCTGGAACACATCATTCTGTCGTCCAACGCGGCGGGAATTGAGAAGTTTGTAATTGTTGTTGGCTATCGCGCCGACGCTATCCGCCGCTGGTTCGCTGATCAGCGGCTCGGAAACATTTCCGTCACCCTGGTTGAAAACGTCGAGTATCAGAAAGCGAACGGCGTCTCGGCCCTGGCTGCAAAGGACTTGCTTCGGAAACCTTTTCTATTGCTCATGGCAGACCACATCTTCGAACCCAAAACGGCCAGAGCGCTATTGCGACAACCACTGGAAGAGGATGAGGTCATCCTCGGTGTGGACTACAACATCAATCGCATCTTCGACCTGGACGACGCAACCAAGGTCAAGCTCGAAGGGAATAACATCGTTGACATCCGCAAAGATCTCCTGCACTACGACGCGCTGGATACCGGGATGTTTCTGTGTACCCCGTCTTTGTTTGAGAGACTCGAATCCGCAAAAAGAGACGGCAATTGCTCTCTTTCTGATGGCATGCGCCAGCTCGGCCGTGAGCGGAAACTGAAAGGCTTCGACATCGGCAATGGGCACTGGCAAGACGTCGACACGCCCGAAGCCTTCGCCTACACCGAATCCATCTTCGAACGGGACTTTTCTGACAGCCCAACCCTGCAAAGGCTCGTTCATGTTTAAAGTCCCATCAAGCGCGCATAGAGCGCTTCGCCTTCTCGCGATTGCAGTGAGCGTCGGATTGCTTGCGTACCTGGTCTGGCACGCTGGGCCCGCCAATCTCTGGCAGGAACTCGTGAAGCTAAGTTGGGGTTTCGCGTTGGTTATCGCCCTGGCGGGGATTTCGCATCTTGCGAAGACCTGGGCTTGGCAAATGACGCTAGGCAATGATCAGCACAAAATTTCGTTCTCCCGCTTGGTGGGACTGCGCCTAGGCGCAGAAGCTGCCGGGCAACTTGGAATTCTTGGGCAAACCTTCGGAGATTCCATCCGCGTGTCGCACCTCAGCCGCGAAATGCAAACGGCCAAAAGCCTCGCGTCGGTGACTCTTGATCGTGGATTCTACCTAGTCACCGGAATCGTCGTGGCAATCGCCGGCATTCTGGCCGCCTTGCCGATGCTCTCGATCTCCCACGCCTTGCGTATCTATGCAGAGCTGTTTGTCTTGGGATCGGCAGCATTTCTATTGTTGATGCTGATGGCAGTAAGAAAGCGCTGGCCATTGCTCTCCGGAAGCGCGCGTTCTATCCGGGGCATTCCATTCCTGAAAAGCTGGATCGAGCAGCGCTTTGAGCTGATACAGGGCACGGAGAGTGCGCTTTTTGATTTTCACCACAAGACTCCCAAACTGTTTTGGGGCAGTTTTTCACTGAATCTGGCGGGACAATGCTTGGCGATACTGGAAGTGAGTATTGTTCTTTGGTTGCTGGGCGCGCACGTTGGCTTCTCCGGGGCGCTGATCACGGAGGCATTAACCAAACTCGTAAACGCTATTGGCAACTTCAACCCGGGGAATATTGGAACGTATGAGGGCGGAAACATGCTTATCGGCAAGATCTTCAGCCTGAGCAGCACCACCGCAATGGCGTTGGCGTTAGCAAGGCGTTTGCGTGCGTTCTTCTGGACCGTCGTTGGCGGTCTCTGTCTGGTTTTCCTCACGCGGGCAAGAAAAAAAGTCGACTTTGGCGGTCCGGCGAAGCTGGAAACCACGACGCAAGATACAGCTACGCCATCGGATGTTCCCCACGCTCTCCCCTCATCCAGTGGGGCTACATTCGCCATTTTTCTGGCAGGCGCGCACGCCCCTCTGGCTCGGGTAGGCACTTTGCCCATTGTGTGCCGGACGATCCTTGCCGCGCAAAAGCTGCATCCCGCGCGCATCATCGTCGTGACTGATCCTGCCACAAAAGAAAGCGTTCAACCTGAACTCATCGCCACCGGGCGCCTGCCCAACTCAGTACAATGGATCGACGAAATCGCTGACAGTTCTCTTCCGCAACGATTGCATTTCGCCGCCAGTCAGGCGGCCAGCCATCGTTTGGTCTTGATCGACGGAAACACAAACTACAACACAGCCTTGATACGGCAAGCCAACGAATGGAACGATGAACATGCGGCGCTGGAACTCACGAGCGGCCAGCAGTTTGCCGGAATATACGCGCTGCCCAGCAATAGACTTGACGATTTTGGGGCATGTGGTTCCAAAAAAACCAGCCTTTTCGAGAAACTGCACGCATCGCTCGCTGTGAAAGGTTCTGTCGTTTCTAAGGACGTCAGCAAGGATCTATGGCAGCGAGTGAGTTCAGAACAAGACCGCCGGGTGGCAGAAGAAAAGTTGGACCGTTGGCTGGTCAAACCTACGGATGGCATGTACGCGCAGCTGAATCGGCGCATTTCCATTCCGATTAGTCGACAACTCATTAAGCTTCCAATTACCGCAAACATGGTGAGCATCTTCACACTCGGAGTTGGCTTTTGTTCCGCCGTATTCTTCGCTCTGGGCGGATACTGGAACACCCTGCTCGGCGCATTCCTCTGCCTGTTTGCGAGCATCCTGGATGGATGTGATGGGGAAGTTGCTCGTTTGAAATTGCTGGAGTCGGATTTCGGATGCTGGCTCGAAACCGTCTGCGACTACGTGTTTTACTTTTTCCTCTTGACCGGAATGACCATAGGACAGTGGAGAACTTCAGGCACGAAGGCTTACTTGCTGTGGGGTGGCCTTCTACTGCTTGGCGCCGTGGCGAGCTTTCTTGCAGTTGGGTGGCAGCGACATCGCATCGCCGCCAGCCGTCCCGACCAGCTTTTGAGCATCTGGCAGAGGCGCGCGGAGGGCCGACGATCAAATCCTCTTCTCTACTGTGCGCGGCATACCGAGTTCATCCTCCGGAGGTGTTTTTTTCCTTACGCGTTGGTTGTCTTTGCGCTCTTTAACATCATGAACGTCGCATTTATTTTCAGCGTAATAGGAGCGAATCTGGTTTGGCCAATCGCTCTCTACTCCTCCCGCACTTTCGCCGGAAACCGCATTTCAGGCACTGCGAGGCGGCCGACTCCTGAGAACGCGCCACAAGAATCGATGGCCTGAGGACGCGGCGAATTGCAGAACTGATCCGTGTCACCGGCCCGACTCTACTGTCAATGTGTTTCCGAGATCGATAGAGAAACTACGTGCGCGCGCTTCCGTTCCACGCCGTATGAGTCCTCGACATTGGAAACAAGGCGGATGCTCATTCACAACGAATCTGGTTCATTGCCGCCTGAGATGCTTCTTCGAGGAGCGTTTTGCAGGAGATTAACTGTGGACCATGCATTCGCAGCGCATCTACAACGGCTCGAGCACGCACCTAGGCTTCTGTGAACCAATCACAAAGAACGAGAAGATCGAAAAAGAGTCCGGGCTCAACGGCGGGTCGCGACTCCCGCTTGCACGACGGTCCCGACCGCGCTGGAAAGCCACGGTCGGGGAGTGCTACAGGAAATGTTCCTGGCGTCGCGTCGGCAATTCCTGAGAATGGTTTACGTTGTCCTCTGAAATCGCGAAGACGCTGAAGACGCGCTTCAAGATGCCCTGATATCCGCCTACAAACACATGCGAAGCTTCGAAGGGAGATCTGCCCCAGGGACCTGGTTCACGAGAGTCGTTCTGAACGCCGCATTGATGATTCGCCGACGACGCAAGTCTACTCACATCGAGTTCGTCACGGAATCGTTGAGCGGTGATGGATTTTCCAAGATCGCCAGAATTGCAGACACGAAACCGAATCCGGAAAAGCAATATGCCGCAACAGAGACGTTTGAATTTGCCCAAGCGCTGATTGACGGGCTAAGTCCCGGACTTCGCCAGGCGTTCACAATGGCTTACTTGGATGAAAACTGTGCGAAAGAGGCAGGCGCCAAGTTGGATGTGAACATAACCGCTTTCAAGTCACGGCTCTTCCGAGCAAGAAAAGAGCTTGTGGATCAGGCGCGGACCGTTGTCAATGTCCGGTCCGTGAGTCGATAACCGTTCCATCTCTCGGCGTAAAGGCTGCTTTTTAGAACGTCGCGGCAAACGCCTGCATAAGATTTCGCCCCGAGTACGCGTGTTTTGATGATGAAAAACAACGCCTTAAGCTAAGAATGGCTTCGCCGATACGAATCCACCCGGCGAAACCGGAGCGGTGCCAGAAGTGCCCAATCAGATCCTAAGTCGGGTTCGGGATAGCTGCTACTATTGCGAGCTGCTTACCCTTCGCTGCGAGCGCAAGAAGCTTCTCCAAACGCCAAGCTCTGCAATCCAACTGATCTCGTACACCAGTTCGCGTTCTTCCCTCACGCGTTCGTGTTCATTCCACATCGTGCGATTTACTGTTTCCCAGTGCGTATCGACCCCGGTGGGGAAGTTTGCCTCTGGCAAGGCATCAGCGTGAATAATGGTCGCGGACATAGGTACCACCAGCTGGCTGCAAATGTTTCGCGCTTCGTGACGTGCGGCCAGCTTACCGGGTTATCAGGCACGCTAGATGCCATTCAAATGCTTTTGCATATTCAGTTGACTCTGACAGAGCATATTGGGCTTACGCAGCTTTTGGGCGTTCGGAAGTAAGGCAAAGACCTTAGTCCCGGGGGCAGCCGTATGGCCGGGAATTGACGGCACTGTCGAAAGCTTGCCGGTCCTGCGCATTCACTGCGACTGTGCCAGTCACTTCGAACCCGGTCTGTCCGGGTCCAATTAGCACCGAATGAGCAAGCTATCGCGACGCTTTACCCACAAAATTGACAGGAATTGCGACTCTTCAGATTGGAACGTGAAATGCACAATTCTCTACGGTGCCTCAGACCACCTTCCCCCAACTGGCGGGGCAGAGCACAGACACACCTCTGCCCCCGCTGGTCCTCCTATTCGGCGGCCGGTGCTTGTTCGAGATGGAAATCAGCATGCTCGAGCTCCAAGAGGGAATCAATTTGCTGCCTCATGCGTGAGTTATGATTCCCGTCTCGAGCGGCCGAGTGTAGCAGACTATGACCTCAATACAAGAGATCGAAACAGGTAATTTCGCAAGCCCACGTTGGCTTCTCTGTCCGCCCAGTTCCGTCACGGTCGTCAGTTGGAATATCAATCGCGGCTTAAAACTTCAAGGAGTAATGGAGTTCCTGTCGCGAGCGAGGGCGGATATCATCCTGTTGCAAGAAGCCGATCTCAATGCCCGGCGCACGCAGCACATAAACATCGCGCGAGAAATATCGCAAAAGCTACAGCTGAACTATGTGTTTGGGCGCGAGTTTCAGGAGTTAACCCAGGGCACCCGCGCATCGCCTGCGTTTCACGGTCAGGCCACACTTTCTCGCTGGCCTTTATCCAATCCCCGCGTTATTCGATTTCAGAAGCAATCCAATTTCTGGCGCCCACATTGGTACATTCCCGAAATCGATCCTTTCCAAGAACGACTCGGCGGTCGCTTGGCGCTGGTCAGCGATGCCAGCATCGCGGGTAAAGCAATCATCACTTACAACCTGCACCTCGAGAGCCGAGGCGATGACAGGCTGCGCGGGTCGCAACTAGAGGAAACCTTGGAGGATGCCCGGCAATACAGCGCGGATACACCAATTCTGCTCGCAGGGGATTTAAATCTGGACGCCTCGGGTGGGAACATTGCTGCAGCGATCAGTCAAGCGCAGTTTAGGGATGCCTTTGCAAATCAGCACTTGGCAACGACACCAAATTCTTTCCTCGAAGACGGACGGACCATTGATTGGATTTTTTCGCGGGGGCCCATTCGGCCCAACCAGCCATGCGTCCACCGCTCGGTCTCGGCGTCCGATCACTACCCCCTGTCGATCAATTTGCATTTCGTCTAGCAAGCGAAGCGCATCCGCACCGCCAGGACTTTGACGAGTCTGTCATTAGTTGGTCTCATCCGGGACCGGGGCTCTGGATAATGCACCTTCGTCTGCCTAGGCGGGACGTAGGGCTCCTTCAGTCCGCTCTTGCTCGTCCTCAGCAACTGCACGCGTACGGTGACGCTCCTGACGCCATAGACATGGCGCTAGGAATAGTCCGCAACCATCTTTTTGTCGACGGGAACAAACGAACTGCTTTTGTTGTGGGCGTACTCTTCCTCGAACTAAATGGCCATCGTTTTACAGCTACTGAAGAAGGTGCCACGCAGGCCGTCCTACCCGTTTCGCATAGCCGCGATGGTATCCGCCTCGGTTTTCGATGGCGTCAACGGCATTGATCCGCGCTACCGGCCGATCCATGTGCGGCCGAACGCGCCGGACGGCGCATCGCCACGGGCGGCAGCCATGGAAGCCGCGTATGTGATCTCCGCGCACGGCCGATCAGTCCGAACTCGCGCTTTTTTGGCAAAGCAATACACCGCTGACCTGGAACCGAGTCGCCGCTCAGATTTCCATCGAGCGCGGCCTGTCATTCCACCAGAATGTTCACCTCTTTGCTTTGCTGAATGTCACCATGGCCGACGCCGTCATCGCCTGCTGGGATTCCAAATACCGATACAGCTTCTGGCGTCCGATCACCGCGATCCGCGAAGACCTTACTCCGACCGGCACCGACCCCACGTGGGAGGGCCTTGGCTGGACTTCTTCAAACCCGGCACTCCTGCCTTTCCGGAGTATCCCTCAGCCCACGCCTCGATCAGCGGCTCGGCGGCGTTCATCCTCGCCTCCATTTTTGGGGACAACACCTCCTTCACCGTCATCTCCGAATCGCGTCCGGGGACTCGTTCGTTCTCCGTTTCTCTAGCGCCGTTGCAGAAATCGCTGACGTTCGTGTCATCGGCGGCATCCATTTCCGCACTTCCAGCGTCCTCGGCCACACGCTGGGAAGCGCGGTCGCGAACTATGTATCGAGGCACGCCATGCGCCGCCTGCTAGAGGATTAATAGGGCGATTATGCACTGGGCGACTCCTGTACGACGCTCTTGGGCGCGACTCAGAGCGGGACGAAAGTACCGACTCGATATGGCGCTTCATCGGTGTTCGGAACGTCCCAAATGTTGATGGAGACCAGGCACTCCAGCAGGTAACCACAGGACAATCGAAAAAGTAAGAAACGTTATAATTAGAATTGCTGATGTGATTGCCACTATAACCGCAGAAAGCAACAAACTCGTTATGCGTCGTTTCGTGGAGTTCAGATCAAAGTTGACGACAGCTGGATCCATGCTCCAGCCCCTGTACGTTAGCTCCCCCAGTTGTTCCGTCTGGAACTACAAGATCCTAACGCGCACCGCAGACTTCGTCGACTCTCCCAACGCCTCTTCACGCTCAGTCATGTTCTTGATCACATCGCCCAAGAGTCAGTGTACATTGGTCCGTCAACTCATGGAAGGAGTTTACTCCACAGCTAGAATTGATGCTGTTTACAGATATTTACACTAAATTAAAGGACTATTTACTTGCTTTGGCCAGCATCGGCGCATAGAGTGCTAACTGTGAACTAACGTACTCGACCCCACTTCCCGCCTGGGCCGCTTTAAGTCGAAAGAGTCTGCGTAGTTCTTCGTCCTTTCCAGTGACCTGACCCCAGCCACTAAGGAACGGTTATGGCTGTAAAAATCTCTGAGCGGCTGATACTACGCCTTCATGAAGTCCGTAAAATTCCCCTTTTCGCGCCGCGGCCAAAGGGTTCTCTGACCTCTGAGAATTGGCACAAGCCTTACGCCGAAGCCTTAATGCAGGTTGAACCTCAGAGACTTTCGCGCTTGATTGTCGAAGCTGAGCGGGCGATTTTTGGTCGTTATTTGGAGCTCTGCATGAATCCGCGGCCAATCGAAATTAGTCGGGACCTCCAGAATGCTGTATACGTGTTGATCGATCTGAAAAAGTCGATTGGAAATCCTGTTGTCATATACGAGGAAGCAGCCTTAACTCCTGGCGCCGCCGATGATGCTGCGACGGCCGGCGCATGCACCTTTGCTCGGGCCGCACCGCCGGAGTAAATAGCGACGACGTTTACAAGGCACTGACCAATGCCATAGACATTCGGTAGTCAACTGGCCAGCAGCGCACAGGGCCGGAAATTGTTCTGACAGCTGTCGTGACGTTAGGTCAACCTCAACGGGATACGGTATTACCGACTCCCAGCTGTCAGGGGTGTTGTTCTACCGCGTTAATCTCCTCCTACCTTTTGGGTTTCTTGTTTGCGGCGTTCACGGCCTTCATCGGAGCTTGGTACGTTCTCGGGTAAGT
>Ga0210392_10000930_pt1 | contig 16080 bp, 14 predicted proteins | sample IncBWC30OmetaG_FD_161057 | JGI IMG/M metagenome (GOLD analysis project Ga0210392, IMG submission 161057) | Forest soil microbial communities from Barre Woods Harvard Forest LTER site, Petersham, Massachusetts, United States - Inc-BW-C-30-O ...
TGGCAGGGCGGTCTGCTTGTTCCCGTGCCACCGCAAAACACCAGCCGCAAGTGCCCTGAGTGTGGGCAGGTAGCAGCAGCGAATCGCAAGTCGCAAGCAAAATTTGCATGCGTCGAATGCGGGTTCTCGGCCAATGCGGATTTCGTTGCTGCTGTAAATATCAGAGAGGCGGGTCTCGCCTCGCTAGCCTGTTCGCAACCTTCGGGTGATGTACGCCCGTCGTGTCAGGAACCCACCGAAAGGTATCCCCGCCTAGCGGGTGAGCCAGTAGGAATCCCCTCCCTTCAGGGCTGAACGTGTCCCACATTTTTTGCTGGACACAGGGAGCGTCGATATTCTAAGCTGCCGGTGTGACGGCCTGCGGGCAGGAATTTAGCCCAGATATTCTCGAACGCATTCAGCAGACCATCGATGAAGAGCCTGCTCTGCCACGAGGTGTTCTGTCGCGGCTGGTCTGCCAATGGCTGAATTGGCGCACGGCTTTGGGCCAGCTTAAGGAAGTCAGTTGCCGGGTGGCGCTGCTGAAGTTGCATCGCCGCGGCCTCCTGCGACTGCCGAAGGTCGATCAGCGCTCGATTCCTCGGGGCCGGCGGGTTCGCACCGAGCCGCGGAGACTGGAGGCCACTTCGGTCGAGTGCTCCCTGGAGGCATTGCAGCCGGTCCGTTTGGTGCGGATCGACAGTGCCGACAGTCCCCTCTCGCGAATCTGGAACGAGTTGATGAACCAGGATCACTACCTGGGTGCAGGGCCGTTGTGCGGAGCGCAGATCCGTTATCTGATTCGCAGCGGCGCGGGAGAGTGGCTGGGCGGGCTGGCCTTCAGCGCCTCGGCCTGGCGAGTCGAGGCGCGCGACCGCTGGATTGGCTGGAACGAGGAAGCGCGGCGCGAACATCTGCAGGAAGTGATTGCCAACAGCCGGTTTTTGATTCGGCCCTCCGTGCGCGCGCCCAATCTGGCTTCGCATGCCTTGGGTTTGGCGTTGCGGCAGGTGGGAAGCGACTGGTGCGAGCGTTACGGCTATGAGCCCCTGTTGGTGGAAACGTTTGTCGACGCGGAGCGCTTTGCCGGGACCTGCTATCAGGCCGCCAACTGGGAGCTGGTCGGCGTGACCCAAGGTCGCGGCCGCCAAGACACGGAACACCAGAGCGCGCAGTCCGTCAAGAAAGTTTGGGTGTATCCTTTGCACGCGCAGGCGCGCGAGCGGCTGCGTGGAGGTGCGCCTGCGCCGACTACGCCTTCTCCGGCCGATTGGGCTGAGCAAGAATTTGGCGGGGCGGTGTTGGGCGATGAGCGGCGGAAGCGCCGGCTCCTGGTCCTGGCGCGCGATTTTTACGCCCGCCCGCAAGCCAGCGTGCCCGAGGCTTGTCAGAGCCGGAGCAAGACCAAAGCAGCCTACCGTTTCTTTGATCATCCCGAGAGGCAGATGGACGTTTTGCTCGAACCGCATTATGAAGCGACGCAGCAGCGTGTAGCTGCCGAGAAGGTGGTGCTGGCGGTGCAGGACACCACCAGCCTGAACTACAGCACCCATCCGGCCACAGAGAACCTGGGGCCGATTGGGTCGCAACAGGAAGGGATCATCGGTCTGCTGGTGCATTCGACGATGGCCTTCAATCTCGAAGGCACACCGCTGGGCTTGCTCGATGTGCAGTGCTGGGCGCGAGATGCCGCCGCCTTCGGCCAAAAGCACGAACGTAAGCAGCGTCCCATCGAAGAAAAGGAGAGCTCTAAATGGCTGAAGAGTTTCCGGCGCGTGGCCGAGGTGCAGGGGCGTAGCCCGGCTACGCGACTGGTCAGTGTCGGGGACCGAGAGTCGGACCTCTACGAACTGTTCCGGGAGGCCTTGAGGGATGCGCAGGGTCCGTGGCTGTTGATTCGAGCCGAGCAAGACCGGCGGATGGCCGAGGGCCAAGAACACCTGGAGAGTTGGGTGGCACAGCAACTGGTGGCGGGCATTCAGGAGATTCAAGTTCCGCGGCACGGCGCGCAGCGGGCGCGGGTGGCGCGCTTGGAGGTGCGTTTTGCACGGGTCAGCTTGCAACCGCCGAAGAACAAGAAATCACTGGGTACGCTGACACTGTGGGCGGTGCTGGCCCAAGAAGTGGAAGCGCCGTCGGGGATCGCACCCGTGCGCTGGATGCTGCTGACCACCTGCTCGGTGGAGAGCTTCGAGGCCGCCTGCGAGAAGCTGCGCTGGTACACCTTGCGCTGGGGAATTGAAGTTTATCATCGTACCTTGAAAAGTGGCTGCCAGATCGAGCAGCGGCAACTGGGTGCAGCCGACCGCATCGAAGCCTGCTTGGCGATTGATCTGGTGGTGGCCTGGCGCATTTTCCACTTGGCCAAGCTGGGCCGAGAAATCCCCAATGTGCCCTGCACGGTCTACTTCGAGAATGCGGAATGGAAAGCGCTGGTCGCCTACATCACCCGGAACCCAGTGCCTCCCGCTCAGCCGCCCTCGCTGCGAGAAGCCATGCGGATGGTCGCTACGCTCGGTGGTTTTCTCGGGCGTAAAGGCGACGGCGAGCCGGGAACGAAAAGCTTGTGGCTCGGCTTGCAGTACCTCGACGTCATGACCGCGATGTGGAAAATACTTGAGCATCCACCTCACTCGCCCCCTGTGTCCAGCCGAAGATATGGGTAAAGATCAGCCCTTCAGGGAGGGGTGGATGTCAAGAGTGTCCAATGGTACAGGTATGCCTCAGGTCGCATCTCGAACGTCCAACCTTGCTGAGCACACCACCCTGTTCTTATGATGGATGAGAGAAATTAAACTACTTAGCCACTTTCCTGTGGCTTGCGAAAACTCGTGAACGGCCAGCACAATTCTGCCGGCGATTCCGGGGCTCCTCCGCAGAGAGATCCTCGCACCGGGGCTGAAGCTCGCTTGGAAAGGTTCGAAAAGCGCCAGACCGAACTGTGGCGTCTCACTCTCTTCCTTCTCCTGATTGTCACCGTAGTATTTGCCTGGTTCGCCTGGGGCAGCCTGCGAACTGAAAAACCTCACGCGGAAGCACTGGCGTATTCCATTGGCCTGGTTGTTCTGGTGGTGCTCTTCGGCGCCTATAGCTGGAAAAAGACTCAGGAGATCGCCGAGTTAAAAGGCCTGGTGCGAGGCCTCGACCAGAAGGAAGCCGGGCTGCCGAGCGATCGCCAGCTCGATCAGCTTTTCCAAATGATTTCCAGGTCGCAACAGGGCTTTCGCGACCTCATCGACTCGTTCGACGACATCCTCCTGGCTCTCAGTCTCGACGGCGAGATCCGTGCCGCCAATCGTAGTTTCTCTGAACTCCTCGACAGACCCTTCCAGAAAATCATCGGCCGCTCCCTCTCCGACTTGGTCGAAGACGAAAGCGCGGGCGATGGCTCCCAACAATCCTTGGCTCGTGGCATGGTCAAGTTTCTGGAGAAGCGCCACTGGACCGGTGTGGTCCACGTGCGCCTCAAGGATCGCGGCACCACGCACTTCTTTGAATGCGTCGCTCATGCCATGTTGCGCGATGACAAAGTACATGGCCTCACCGTCCTCGCTCGCGACATCACTTCCTTGCGCCGCAATGAAGCCCGTTTTACCGAGCTGTTTGAGACCCTTCAGGAAGGCATCTACATCGTCACTCCCGAAGATCGCGTTCTGGAAGTCAATCCGGCTCTCGTGCGCATGCTCGGCTATGCCTCCAAGGAAGAACTACTCGGCAAAAAGGTCACCGAGGTGTTTGTCGATGAAACTCAGAGAGCCGATATCGTCCGTGAAGTGAATCGCCAGCCCTCCCCCGTGGGCCGCGAAATCACTCTGCGTAAGAAAAATGGCCAGCCCCTGGTCTGTTTGAACACCGCCACCGCCATCCGCGACACCAGCGGCAAGATCATCCGGTATCAAGGGGCCTTGGTGGATATCACCGAACGCCGCGAAATCGAGAAACGTCTGTATAAGGAACAGGAATTTGCCCGCCGGCTGGTCGATAGCTTCCCCGATCTCATTTTTGTCGTCGATACCCAGAAGCGTTACACCTATGTCAGCCCCAGAGTTCCCGAAGTTATGGGTTATGAGCCAAGCGAATGCGTCGGCATGATTTTCGGCGAGCGCACCCATCCGGACGAGCGTGGTCCGGTGCTGGGCATTTTTGAGGACATGCTAAAACAACGGCGCAACTTCGCTTCCATCGAGATCCAGGTAAAGCACAAGCTCGGTGAATGGCGTCGCTTGAAGTGCAATTTCAGCCCGCTCTACGACGAAAGCAATAAAATTGAGGGCGTGGTCATTTCCGGCCGCGACGTCACCGAAGTCAAGCGTCTCGAAGAGCAACTTATTCAAGCGGAAAAGCTCGCCGCCATGGGCCAGATGCTCGCCGGCGTAGCCCACGAACTCAACAATCCCCTCACCGCCATTCTCGGGGTCAGCGAACTTCTGCGCGACCGGCAGGGAATCGACGATGCCACGAAACGCCAGTTGGAAATGACCCACCGCCAGGCTCGCCGCGCCGCCCGCATTGTCCAGAACTTGCTCGAATTCTCGCGCCCGGCCTCCCCGCAAAAGAAATTGCTCGATCTTAACAATGTCCTCGAGCGCACTCTGCAGCTCCATGAACATTCCCTGAAGCGCAACAGCGTCGAGGCCGATTTCCACCAGGAGCCCGACCTCCCTTACATCGTTGGCGATGCCAACCAGCTCATCCAGGTATTTCTCAACCTGATCAGCAACGCGGAGCAGGCCATCAAGGAAGTTCGCACCGCGGGTCATATACGCATCCGCCTTGGCCAGGCCTTCAATCGTGTCTATGCCACGGTTCAGGACGATGGCGTGGGCATCAAGCCGGAAGCCTTGCCTCGTCTTTTTGATCCCTTCTTCACCACCAAGAGACCTGGCGGCGGTACCGGCTTGGGCCTCAGTATCTGCATGTCCATCGCTCGCGAACACGGCGGCAACATCGAAGTCGATAGCCTCCCCGGTGGCGGCGCTTCCTTTACCGTCTACCTTCCCATAGCAATTCAGGAGCGCGGCCGCAACCTGCCCCGCGATCTCGATACCTCCAGCGGCGAATGGATACCACCTTCCTTGGACTTGCTGCAGCACCGCACCGTCCTCGTCCTAGACGACGAAGAGAGCATCCGCATGCTCCTCTCGGAAGGGCTGGCCGCTCACGGCCTCAAGGTGGATTCCGCCGGTACCGCTGAGCAGGCTCTCAGTCTCGTGCTCGGTCGTAAGTACGACATCTTGTTGTGCGACTTGAATCTTTCGGTTCCCGGGCCCAATGGCGATGGTCGCAACGTTGCCGAACGCCTGGGGGTCGCAGCAGGCGCCAACAAGCCCGAAGTCATTTTCATGTCCGGAGAATTGCGTGGGGAAGACACCCCTGCCAAACCACAAGCCGCTCGCTGGCTGCAAAAGCCGTTCCGCATTTCCGATGTCTTGAACCTATTAGTCGATTATTTCAGCCATATTCACACCGGTTCCAGCCACCACTAACCTCCTGGTTGCCTTTGCAGCAGCGGCCATCCAAGGCCGTCCGCTCCCGGCCAAGTCGCCCGCACTTCCCAAATATTGGTGGCACAGACTTCGTCTGTGTGAGAACGCCTGTTTTTCGGGAGCGCCTAACTTCAGAGGCTGTAGCAGAACTCTCAATTTGTCATTCCGAACGGAGCCTGCGGAGTGAGGAATCTCTCTTTTCTGGGGTCTTCGCCAAATAGAGCCTACTTGTTCGCCGCCGGCGGCACCGCCGCATCCACTCCAAAATCCCAGACAAATAGATTCAACCCATCCGGCAGCATTTCCGCCAACACGTATTCGCCGGGCGTCAGCGGTTCGCTTAGCGTAAATCGGTACACGTTTTTCGCCACTTCCCACTGCTGAATGGAAATCGCATTCCGATTCACGGACATTTCTTCGCCAAATAATGTCCCAATCGATTCGATTTCCCGCGAGTTCCGTCCAACTTTCACCCGGATCAACTCCACTTCCGGCCCTGCCTCTCCTGGCCGGCTGCTCCTCTGGATCTGCGAAGGGACTTCGGGGTCAAACGGCGGCTCCCGCAGGAAGAACTCCGGCGTAATATTTCGCAGCCGCACCGTTGCGTGTGCTGCCGGCAACACGATGGTCTTCTTCCCGGGGATCACCGGCACCATCACCTGCCCCGCCGTCCTCAACAAGCTCGATTTCGTCCGCGTCCCGGCCTGATCGAGCACCCGCACGGACTTGCCTTCCAGCACAAACATCCCCTCGCCCTCCGGAAGGAACACTCCTCCTCCAACCTGAAGGCTGGCGTCAATGTCCGCTACGTTGTCCATTCGCTTTGCTTCTTCTTGTTTGTGTATCTTTTCAACTTCCGCCGCTGACGATTTCTCCGCCTCGCTTGCGGCTTTGGCGGTGGCGTCCCAATCCACCAGTGACGTGGGAATCTCCTCCCAACCCCCACGCTCAATGCTGAAATACCGCACGCGATCTCCGTTGCGTTGATATTCCCTTACAACCTGGAAGGTGCCATCCTTCAGAACCAACTTCGTTCCTCGCGGCAATACCGGCACTCCTCCTTCTTTCGAAGAAGTGCTGGGTTGTTGGGAATGAGGGTAGGTAGAGGAACCGGCAGGCGCGCAAAACCCCACCAACAGGGCCAGCAAGGAGACCAGCCAACACCACGCGGGATTTTTGCGCGCGTTCATAGCGACTCGGGATGGCGCGCCGCAACAAATTTCGGTCGCGCTTCCCTCAATTCAGAATAGCGCTGCGGCAGACACCGCTGCAAGGCTCTTGGGATGCATGGGGGCTATCACCTGGTTGGGAGTAGAAATATAAATGTAGCGATTCTTCCGCGACGATCGCGCTGCCTAGTGGGTGCAACGGGGAAACAACGTCGTCAGAACCATCAGATCCGACAGCGTGAACAGCCATTGGTCCGCTTGCGCGCCCGCAGCTTCCGCGGCTCGCGCGATGAAACCCAGGTGACGGCTCCGCGCGAAATTGTGCAGATGATCCACGCAGATTCCCGTCAGGCTGGCTACTTCCGAGTCGGTAAAGATTTTCTGGCTTGACTTGACCTTAACCACTTTGTCCTCTCGATGTCTCCGCCGCCCTCGATTTGCCCTCTAGCTGGTGAGATGCTCGTCACAGGATAGGAGATGCAAATATCCAGAGCAATAGTCATTCCGTTTGGAAGGCTCCTAAACGAATTCTCTAGTACTTTCTCGATTTGCCCTTAAATCCCCACGTTTTCCACAGTTTCGGGGTCTTCTCGGCGGTTTTTTCCTACCTGTCACAATTAACAGAGGGTATGCAAAAACGTACCGCTTTTAGGCACTTTCTACAGCTTTTGGGAGACGTGCGATTATTTCCCTCATTTGTTTCGTATGTCGTATCTCGTGGCTCGCTATCAACTCAAACCATTCATACCCGTTTAACATTCCCAAAAACGGATGTGGCCAGCAATACGTACTCAAGTCCCTTTTCGACGTCTCCTCCAGAAACGCCAACGTTCGTTCGCGTGCCGCTCGCAATTCTCCCAGCATTTCTTCCTTCGTGTTCAGCAGACTGGGATCCAGTGGAATCGGAGATTTGCGCCGAATGATCCTGCTCTCCACCAGCCACATTGGGAAATGGAATCGTTTCAGAAACGGAATCGCTTTGGGTATTTTTTGTGTGATTCGGTCAGCGCCGCCGATGATCGCTCGCTCCACCGTCACCAGGTGCGCCACCAGTTCCGCGGCAGACCACTCCTCTGCTTTCGGCTTTGTTTTCCACTGCTCCGGAGAAACAGAGTCCGCCGCCCGAAAGAACGCCGTTTGGGCGCAACTCAACTTTTCAAGAATGGGATCGAGAGGCCGCATGCCCGTACTCTATCAGGAACTTCCAATTTGGTGTCTTCCGAGGCAGCTGGAAAATAGAGCGCGCGGCGAGCACTGCTAGCTGGCATAAGCGCTTCAGAGCGTCGCGCCGCCAGCCTGTTCAAACGCATGCGCCAGCTGCAGCACCCGCGCTTCCCCAAACGCTGGCCCGAAGATCTGCAGCCCTACAGGCAGCTGGCCTTCAAGGCGGCCGCACGGCACAGAGATCCCTGGCAGCCCCGCCAGCGATCCCGTAACTGTATAAATATCAGCAAGATACATCTGCAGGGGGTCGTTCACTCGCTCTCCCAGCCGGAACGGTGGTACCGGCGAGGTCGGCGTCACGATCGCGTCCACCTTCTCGAACGCCTTTCGAAAATCATGCGCAATCAGCGCTCGCACTTTCTGTCCCTTCAAATAGTAAGCGTCGTAGTACCCCGCCGAGAGCACGTACGTTCCCAGTACGATCCTTCGCTTCACCTCTGAACCGAATCCTGCGCCCCGCGTCTTACGGTACATTGCCATCAGCGTGTCGCCATCCACCCGTAGCCCGAAGCGCACGCCGTCGTATCGCGCCAGATTCGAACTCGCCTCCGCCGTCGCGATGATGTAATACGTAGCGATCGCGTAGTCTGTGTGCGGCATCTCAATATCCAGGATTTCGCACCCGAGCTTCTTGTACAGCTCGATGCCCGCCGCGATCTTTTCCCGCACCCCCGCGTTCATTCCTTTGCCAAAATATTGCTTGGAGATGCCGAGCCGCAGTCCCTTTACTGGTTTGTTCAGCCCCGCCGAATAATCCTCCACCGGGGCCGTCGTGGATGTGGAATCCTGCGGATCGCGCCCCGCAATAATTTGCAGCACCTTGGCCGTGTCCGCCACAGTCCGCGCAAACGGCCCGATGCGGTCCAGCGACGATGCGAACGCGATCAGTCCGTAACGCGACACGCGTCCGTAACTTCCCATCATCGCCGGTATTCCGCAAAATGCCCCCGGCTGCCGAATTGATCCGCCCGTGTCCGTGCCCAGCGCCGCCACCGCCAAATCCGCCGCCACCACCGCTGCCGATCCGCCGCTTGATCCGCCCGGAACACAGCCCGGCGCCGCTGGATTCTGCACCGGCCCATACGCGGAGTTTTCGTTGGAGCTGCCCATCGCAAACTCGTCGCAATTTGTTTTGCCCAGAATTACGGCGCCAGCCGTCTCCAATCGCAACACCGCGGTTGCGTCGTACGGAGGAACATAATTGCTCAGAATTTTCGAGCCGCACGTGGTACGGACTTCCCGCGTGCTAATCACATCCTTTATGGCGATTGGCACGCCCGCGAGCGGGGGCAACGGCTGGCCCGCGGCTACCAGCGCGTCGATGCGACCCGCTTGCGCGTAGGCCCGCCCTTCGCAAAGCGTCAGGTACGCGTTCAGCTTGCCATTCCACGCTGCAATCCGCCGGTAATATTCCGCGGCTATCTCGCGCGCAGAAGTCTTCTTGGCCGCAATCGCCTCGCGCACCGAGTTGATCGTCCACGTCTCGCTCATCGCTCGATCACCTTGGGCACACGGAAGTACGGCGGCTCCGGATCCGGCGCCTGTTTCAAAACGTCCTCAGCGACCGCACTTGGAACAACCAGATCTTCCCGCAATGTCGCGTCAGCCGTCTGGTCGTCGCTCAGAACCTGCGCCATTGGCTCCACTTTGCTGGTGTCCAGTTCGTTCAGTTTGCCGATGTACTCCAGAATTTCATCAATTTGCGCGCGATACGTTTCCAGTTCCGCTTCGCTCAGGTCCAGATACGCGAGATCGGCGACGCGCAACACATCTTCTCGAGAGATTTTCATGGTGGTGGCTTAATTGCTCATTTTCACTGGTGCGAGACGCTTCAAGTTTACCACAGCGGCGATTTGCTCCATTTCGGAAGCCTCCACGCCGCACGCGCGCTCGGCCGCACTGATCTTATGTTTTTGCCTAAGGCCATCCTCGTCCTCTGCCTCGTCGCTCTCTTCGCTCAAAGCGGCGACATGCCGCCTACTCCCGTCCAAGCAAACGGAAGAGTCAGCCGTAAAAGCCCGCCGCGAAGGGCAAGGTGGTCCGCAACTTGTCATCCCTCGAGACCTGTTCGCCAAAGTTAGCGAAACCATATCCGTCGATCCCACCATCGGCGAAGCCCCGCATCGCGCCTCTTTGCATGCCTAGCGTCTCCCCTACGAATACACAGGCTCGAAAACATTTGCCGTTCCGGGCCGTGGTTATTGTTATTGCTCCTGGGCAGGGAACTGCCGCTTCTGGATTTGTCGCAAGCACAGAAGCAGATATGAAAGGCTTTTCGATGCGGACCACGGTTTTGCAGCTCTAGCCAGCTACCGCGTCACGGCCTCCGCCGTCTTCTGCGGATATTTCGTCGATACGTAATCGTCCACTAGCTTCTGGAACGCCGCCGCCAGTTCGTCGTAGGTGCCTTCCAGTGTCACGTCTTTCTGCCCGTCGATATACACCGGGCAGCGCGGCGCTTCTCCCGTTCCCGGCAAGCTAATCCCGATATTCGCTGCCTTCGATTCGCCCGGCCCGTTCACGATGCAACCCATCACCGCCAGCGTCATTGTCTCCACGCCTTCGTACAGCGTCTTCCAAGTCGGCATCATCTCGCGGATATAGTCCTGCGTGCGTTCGGCCAATTCCTGGAACGTTGAACTCGTGGTCCGCCCGCACCCTGGGCATGCCGTGACGCTCGGCGCAAACGACCGCAGCCCCAGCGCCTGCAGCAATTCGCAGCAGGCGTAAACTTCTTCGCGCCGATCCCCGCCCGGCCGCGGCGTCAGCGAAATCCGGATCGTGTCCCCAATCCCTTCATACAGCATGACGCCCAGGGAGGCCGCCGACCACACTAGGCCCTTCATTCCCATGCCCGCTTCCGTCAAACCCAGATGCAGAGGCTGTGGCGTCTTCGCCGACAGGTCTCGGTACACAGTAATCAGATCCCGCGGCCGCGACGTCTTGCACGAAATGATGATCTGGTCGTTTCGCAGCCCGCACTCCAGCGCCAACTCCGTGGACTGCAGCGCCGACAGCACCATGCAGCCGTTGATGATCTCTTCGGACTCTTTGCCAAGATTCTTGTCGGTGTTCTCTTGCATTTTCTGCATTACCAACTCTTGATTCAGCGACCCACCGTTTACCCCGATGCGCACCGGCTTGCCGTGATCGACCGCCACCTTGCAGATGGTAGAAAACTGTTCGTCGCGGCGCTGTCCCGCGCCCACGTTGCCCGGATTAATCCTGTACTTGTCCAGCGCTGCGGCGCATTCGGGATATTTCGTCAGCAGCACATGCCCGTTGTAATGGAAGTCGCCGATAATCGGCACGCGGCAGCCCGCATCCAGCAAGCGTTTCTTGATCACCGGCACGGCCGCCGCTGCTTCCGGCACGTTCACCGTCCAGCGCACAATTTCGCTGCCCGCTTCGGCCAGTTCCAGCGTTTGCTGGTACGTAGTTTCGACGTCGGCTGTGTCCGTGTTGGTCATCGACTGCACCACGATCGGCGCACCTCCGCCCACCTGCACGTGGCCCACTTTTACCCCATACGTCTTCTTGCGCGGATGCCGCAAACCGCCGGCATCAAAGCCTGATATTTGGTTCAACATATCCTTCTATTTTAGCAGCCCAGCGGCTTTTTGTGTCGCTCCTGCTGTTGCGCGCTTTGCTCCCTGCCACGGTCGGTGTCCGCTGGACTTTTGGGGGTTATACGCAGGCAGGACGTACTCAGAATAGTCCCCAACGGTTCGACCACTCCGGCAAACTGTGCTTCCTGTGTGTCGATTTCGGGCGCGGGTTTTTCTTCACCTCTGCAGCGGCCGCCTTTTTACCCCCGGCACAGCCAGGAGCCGAGGCGGGCGCTTTCCTTCAAAACTCAGAGCTGAGATCCTGCCGGCATCCGCCGAGGATGCCGGCAGGATCTCAACCTCAACCGCTTGAATCACTCTTCGTTGGGATGCGGTTCGCGTTTGAAAACCAGCTACCGCGTCAAGGTCTCCGTCTTCAGGGGTGAGCGCCTTTCTCTTGGCATTTTCGCGGCCTGTGTCTTCATCCCGAGCACCGCAGGTGCCGAGGCGCGTTTCTCTTACTCTTCTCGGTAGCGCCGGCTTTTATGCCAGCCACGATTGTCAGCGCGCATCGCTGTTATCTCCCGTTGTAGTTCTCTCGGCTTCAGCGGCCCGCCATGAAGCTGCTTAACTCTGGGAATGGCACCGCTTTCTCCAGGAATCCGAACGTTCCTTTCTCCTTCATTTCCTTCGCTGCGGTCCAGAACCCTCCCATCGCCGCTCGATGTAACGCGGAACCCGTGCTGATCCGCCGCACTCCGGCTTGCGCCAGTTCTGCCACGGAACGGCCCGCGGCTCCTACCAGCGCGTTTACCGGTCGCGGCGCCACGGCCGCGCAAACCGAGCGAATGGCTTCCAGGTTGGGTAATCCCGGAGCGTAAACTACATCTGCTCCGGCCTCCGCGAAGGCTTGCAACCGCCGCATCGTGTCGTCCAGGTCCGTGCGGCCGTGCAGAAAGTTTTCCGCCCGTGCGGTCAGCGTGAACGGAAACGGCAACGTCCGCGCGGCTTCCACCGCCGCCTTCACTCGCTCGACCGCATGCCCGTGATCGTAAATCGGCCGTCGTTCGTCTCCCGTCGCGTCTTCGATCGATCCGCCCACCAGTCCCGCCGCTGCGCCCAGCCGGATGGTCTCTGCCGCCTTTTCCGGGGCGTCCCCGAAACCGTTCTCCAAATCCGCCGAAACCGGCAGATCGCTTGCCCCGACGATCTCTCGTATATGCGCCAGTACTTCTTCGCGCGTTACCAGGCCCTCGCCGTCGCGCCGCCCCAATGAAAACGCCAAACCCGCGCTCGTCGTCGCTAACGCTTCGAATCCCAGCGCCGTCAGCATCCGGGCCGTTCCGCCATCCCAAGGATTGGGAATCAAGAATGTACCTGGTCCCTCGTGGAGCTTCCGAAATTTCGTCGCCTTTTCGCTTTGACTCACGCTCATATGCGTCCGATCCCTCAGCTGGTGGTCTGATTTCCAGCAGAGGAGGGTACTACAGTCCGGCACACTCGTGCAGCCGAATTACGCTTCTGCCGATTGTGACCTCTCGAGCATCCGGCTGCTCAAGCGCTCAAACTCCGCCACCAATCCTCCCGCCTCTTGCCCCGCCAGCGTTGCCGCGTCAATTTCGGTAATCAGCAGCATCGATGTGGCCATGTCCGCGCTGCATTCCAGACAATATTTCTCGCTTCTCCCCGGAAGCTCCTCCCTCTCTGTTCCTCGCCCACATACGCTGCACTTCACCATCGAATTTGCATTCTGTTCGCTGCCCTTTGGCCCGCATAACATTTCCTGCTCCTCCCCTGGCTCACGCTAGCGCGGAGTCCAGCCTGCGACAACCATTCCAGGGTAAGCAAAAGCCTCTGAAGGAGTCCTGAGCACTCCATTAGGAATATGTAAGTCCAAAAGCTTCCCAGGCAGGCGAACAATTAGGCTGCAACCTCAAGCTCATCAATGGATTAAAGGAAGGGTAGCTTATTCTAAGGATTTACCACGTGCCGATGCGCAAGACCGCCTCGGTCGCAATCAACAGCCCATTCTGTGGATGAATGCCTGCGATATTGTCGATCCACGTGTGGTTGTATTCGACGTTGATCACGCGCCACGCGAACGGCCTCGTGATTCTCACGTCCAGCCCTCCGCCCCCGGATAGCATCGGACCGTTCACGGCCCACTCTTTCGACCAATCGCTTCGCATCGGGTAATGCGGCAGCGTGCCGCTGCCGTCGTTCCACTCCTTCAACAACTGCGCTTTCAGAGCTTCGTCGTCGATCTCGTAGGTTACTTTTCTGCCGCCAAATTTCACCTGTGCGTAGGGCGAGAACCGGTGCGACGCTCGCGGAGTCCAGCGCAATCCGCCGGAATAAGAAATGGAATCCGCGCTCATATTGTAGGCAGGCTGATGCATGATCAGGCAGCCATTCACTTCCGCCAGGACTTGCAGCGTCGGGCTGATGCGCGCCGCACCTGTTCCCCCGCCCCCAATGCAACTTCCCCCACCAAGGAAGCTCTCATATTCCGGGAACGCGGTCAGTTCGATCGGCGCTTCGAGTGGATAGTCGTGCTTGAATTCCACGCCGGCGGGCTTGTAGGCGTCCTTCACGAACACGAATGGTTTCTCCCCGGTGCCATTCTTGAAATCCTTCACCCACTCCTCGCGCATTTCCCGATTCGCGCCAAATAGACCCATTCGAGTGGCACGGTCCCACGGAAAACGGAACGCCATCACGTTGGCAAAAGAGCGTCCAGGATTCAAAAAACTCCGCGTCAGCATGATCAAGACGGGATTCGCGGTGCGATTCTCCAGGCCCATGATCAGATAGCGATCTGCGGCGTCTTCCGCCAGCATGGTGCAGAATCCCAGCGTTGGTGTGTCCACCAAGGTGATAAATCCCGGCGACGCGTGCAACATCACATTGCCGATGGACGCTTCGCTAGCCGGCCCAATCTTCCATTGCGTGTGCCACACGGCCGAATACGCCATAGACTTCAGCAGGCTCACCCAATAGTCCCGCCCGTCTCCCCACTGCACCAGGCGATACGGCGGGTCGTTCTGCCGCTCGATATAGCCGAATACCGACCCTTCAATGGGATGGCCCACATAAGGTGCCATGAACGTGTCGCTGTCGCTCCATCCACGTAGCTCCGACACCGAGCGCGTGTACTGTTGAAACCAGTGTCCGTTCAGCGCATCACGCGTGCCCGCTTCGGTCCACAGATCAAATGTGTGCATGATCCCCGTGTACAGCAGCGACTCACCTAGCGCAGGTCCCCAACGGAACCGCTTCGAACGCTCCGACGGAAAATCCTGTGGGTTCGTGGTATTCCCAGAGGCGGACGCCCCGGAACTATTCGGATTCTTGGGCGCCGGGGTGCCTGCCAGGTCCACATACAGATTCCCGCGCGGAATATTCGCATTCAACGGCAAGGACCAGTCCGAATCCAGGGTACTCAGCAGTTCAGACTGTCGGTACAACACATCAGGGGGTCCGGACGCGAGCGACGCGGGCACCTGTGCGGCAGCAATACTTCCAGATAGGAGATAAGCCAGAAGGACAAAAACACAGACAGCATTTGCGCGGCTGGGCATTTTGAGTACAAACTTCTCCCCTGAGCACGGTGGCTCAAAGTGATTTCAAGTGGTGGGCGGGGCCGGTGCCATCTGTTTTCGCACTCGGCAGGTAAATCAAACTCCCAGGCGGAACCGCGCAGATTATAACACTACAACTTCCAACCAAGAAGCGTCAGCTTGCAGGATCTCCGTACGCCACCCCGCACGAAACGAAAACACACCCGCCGACAGCACATCCGCATGGCGCGTTGTTACCTTCAGCCTCCCACCTCCTGTTGAGGCGTCCGGCTTGATGGTGCAAGCGGGCCCAATTTCGTTTCATTTGGACGCCAAAGCGCCGCAGTTGCGTTGCCTCTTATGGACGCAACCGCCGCCGAAGGTGGCATGTCCAAAATGAGGCCCGTCCCAGAAGCGGGAAGGCTCGTCCCGGAATCGGACAGCGTCGGCGCTCCGGCATCGGCCCGGGCGTCGGCTAAGCCATTCTCTCGTCGCAACTTAGAAAAATGGAACGCGTGGCCGCTTACCTGCGTATAACTATAACGTCTGACGATATAGTCTTATCGTGCTCGATATAGACATACGATTCCCCCGCTTCGCAGGCTGAAAGGCGTAGTTCGTGACCCATAACAAAGAAACCGAATCGTTTTTGCCGCTGACCCCGGCCATGTTCCACATCCTGCTCGCGCTGGCCGACGGTGAAAAGCACGGCTACGCCATCCTCAAAGAAGTGGCCCGCCGTACCGCCGATAAGGTCAAGCTCAGCGCCGGCACGCTCTACGGCAACCTGTCGCGCTTGGAAGGCGGGGGGCTCATCGCGGAATCCAGCCACCGGCCGGAAGTTGACCTCGACGATGAGCGCCGCCGCTACTACCGGCTGACCGAATTTGGACGCGGCGTGGCGGTGGCCGAAGCCGAACGCATGGAACAGGCCCTGCTGCAGGCGCGCGCGAAAAAGCTATTCCGGAAACCCAAGTTGGCATAAGACGGCGAGGCTTCGATGCAAAATCAAAACGATTCCTTTTCGCAGCGGCTGTTTCGCTTTCTAGTTCGCTTGCTGCCCTTCGATTTCCGCATCAACTACCAGGGCGAAATGGAAGGCGTCTTTCGCGAG
>Ga0210392_10000931_pt1 | contig 16068 bp, 14 predicted proteins | sample IncBWC30OmetaG_FD_161057 | JGI IMG/M metagenome (GOLD analysis project Ga0210392, IMG submission 161057) | Forest soil microbial communities from Barre Woods Harvard Forest LTER site, Petersham, Massachusetts, United States - Inc-BW-C-30-O ...
GAGCCTGCGAATCAAATAGCAGAAGAGTTCCGCCTCATCGGGATAGCTGGTGAAGTTCGAGCTGATGGCATAGTGCGCTGCGACCTGCTCCAGCCCTACCTGCATCGTCTTGATCTGGCGCTGATAGATCGCCGCGCCATCTTGTTGCTCAGGCACATTGCTCTTCGCTTTGCGCATGAGTTCCACAAATCGCGCCTCCAGACCGCTGCCCTCTTCGCCACCAAATACTTCCCCCGCAAGCTGAAGCACGCGGCCGGCATAGGCGATGATCTGCACTGTTTCAATGCCCGAAATCTCATCAAAAAACCAGCCGCAGCTCGTGTACATCAGGAGAGCGTGACGCTGCAGCTCCATCAGCTTAAGCGCGGTGATCCGCTCCTGACGACTAAGTTCATGGCGCGCATGCGACGCCAGGAATTTCGACGTTGCCTCGCCGCTGCGGTCGAGAACGACTGCGATGTAAGCGTCCCGCGCCGCCCACACATCTTCAAACAGCGGAGATGCGTACTTCTCAGTCAAAGGAGCTACAGTATTCCGCAGCCAATCCAGAGCCTCGCGCAGCGGCCTGCGCCACTCCTGCGTCCATCCCGCGCCGGACCCCATGTTGCAGCCGCAGTTTGTGCGCCAGCGCCCAACTCCATGGGCGCAGCTCCAGGAGGTATCCTCGACAATCTGCGCTTCATGCTTCGGAGGAAATTTCTCCAGAAATTCTCCATAGTTCGTCAGCCGGACATCGGGATTCTTCTCGATCAGTTTCAACGCATAAGACAGCGCCATTTCACCGTGTCGATGATGATGCCCGTAGCTTTCTCCATCGGTGGCGACGTGCACTAATTGCGGCGTCGCATCCGTTGAGAAACCTCCGATCAGCCGCGCTGCAAAGTTGTCGCCGCTGTTCAGAATGCCTTCAAAGGCGATCGCACGCGAACGAGCCCCATCATAGAAGAAAACGGCGATCTCGCACCCGGTCTTCAGCCGTACCAGGTAAGGATGCCGCGTATCTAGTGTCTCGGCATCCGTCTCCGTCCACGCAGCTTCGGTCGCCTCTCCAACCGTGCTCTTCGTCAATGGACGAACGCGCGCGCATTGTCCCGGCGCAAGTATCGTAAAGCGGATGCCGTGATCGGCCAACAGTTCGAGAGTCTCTGAGTCGACAGCAGTTTCCGCCAGCCACATACCCTCTGGCTTCCGCCCGAAGCGGTGCACAAAATCGGCGATGCCCCAGCGAATCTGCGTAATGCGATCAGGGGTGCTCGCCAGCGGCATGATGATGTGGTTGTAAACCTGCGCCATCGCCGAGCCATGGCCGGAGAAGCGCTTCTGGCTCGCGCGATCGCCCTCAAGCACCATGCGATAGGTGCGCGGCGCATTCGCTTCCAGCCATGAAAGCAGCGTCGGCCCAAAGTTGAAGCTGATGTGCGCGTAGTTGTTCAGAATGCGGATGATCTCATTCTGCTTATTCACGATGCGTGAAGCGCCATTCGGCGCATAGCACTCCGAGGTAATGCGCTCGTTCCAGTCGTGGAACGGCGACGCGGAGTCCTGCGTCTCCACCTGTTCAAGCCAGGGGTTCTCGCGTGGCGGCTGATAGAAGTGTCCGTGGATGCAGACGTAGCGTGCGGGTTTCGGCATAAAGAGTTTGCCCCGCATTCCATTGTAGGTGCCTCGAACAAATTCCCATAGGTCGAGACCGCCCTGTACACTACCTCTTCGAAATCATCCGGAGAAAAGAAGCTTGATGAAACGCATTGCCGCCGCACTCCTGTTTCTGTCCTTGACTGTCTTCCTGCCGGTTCATTCGGCGGCCTTCGCCGAGGCTCACACCTTTAAAGCAGAGAACGGCCAGTTCACGCTCGACGGCAAGCCGTTTCAGGTCATCTCCGGGGAAATGCACTATGCGCGCATTCCACGCGCCTACTGGCGAGACCGGATGCGCATGGCGAAAGCCATGGGGCTGAACACCATCACGACGTATGTCTTCTGGAACGTGCACGAGCCGGAGCCCGGCGTTTACGACTTTACTGGCAACAATGACGTCGCCGAGTTCATCCGCATAGCCCAGCAGGAAGGGCTCTACGTTATCCTGCGCCCAGGCCCATATGCCTGCGCGGAATGGGAGTTCGGCGGATTCCCTGCCTGGCTGCTCAAAGATCACAGCACTGTCGTGCGCTCCAGCGATCCAAAGTTTATCGATCCGACAAAGCGATGGTTCACGCGTCTGGGTAAGGAACTGTCACAGTTACAAATTGGCAACGGCGGCCCGATCATCCTAGTGCAGGTTGAGAATGAGTACGGATCCTTCGACAAAGACCATGCCTACATGGAACAGATCCACCACATGCTGATCGATGCCGGATTCACCAAATCCCAGCTCTACACAGCCGACGGACCGGAGCAGGTTCCCGACGGATCGCTTCCGGAATTGCCGGCGGCCATCAACTACGGCCCCAGCGAATCGCAGAAAGGCTTCAAGAAGCTCAAGAAGCTCCGCCCCAACGGCCCTTTCATGAACAGTGAATACTGGGACGGCTGGTTCGATCACTGGGGCGCGAAGCATGCCTCAACCGATGCAAAGCAGCAGGCGGCTGATCTTGACTGGACATTGCGCCAGGGCTACTCCATCAGCTTGTATATGTTTCACGGAGGCACGAGCTTCGGATGGATGAACGGCGCCAACTCGAACGGCACGAATTACGAGCCCGACGTGACCAGCTATGATTACGACTCGCCGCTCGACGAAAGTGGACGCCCGACGCCGAAGTATTTTCTTTTCCGCGACACCATCGCTAAGGCAACCGGCACGAATCCGCTGCCCTTGCCGTCCATCGACGGGGCCATCACCATCCCGTCCTTCACGCTTACGCAATCGGCATCTCTCTGGGACAACCTGCCCAAGCCGACGCACAGCGAGCAGCCGCTCTCGATGGAAGACCTTGACCAGGCCTACGGCTACATCCTCTACAGGACTACCTTGAGCGGCCCAACGAGCGGCAATCTCGTTCTAGACCAGCTTCACGATTATGCCAGGATTTACGTCGACGGAAAACTGGTGGGGACTCTCGATCGCCGCCTGAATCAGAGGTCTCTGTTAGTGACTGCCTCCAGCCAGAACGCGCGCCTCGACATCCTCGTTGAAAACACGGGCCGCGTGAACTTCACCAAGGTCATACGCGGCGAACGCAAGGGCATCACCAAAGATGTGACGATGGCAGGCAAGCCCGTCACCGGGTGGGACATCTACCCGTTGCCAATGCTCACACCACACAAACTCAGCTACAGCAACGCACCATGCTCGGGCCCATGCTTCTATCGCACCACATTCAGCGTCGATAAACCAGCCGATACGTTTCTCGACACGAGTGCCTTCACCAAGGGAGAAGTCTGGCTCAACGGTCACGCTCTTGGCCGTATCTGGAGCATCGGTCCGCAGGAGACGCTCTACGTTCCGGGACCATGGCTCAAGTCAGGTGAGAACGAAGTCGTCGTTTTCGATCTTGAAGGCGCGTCGGGCCGCAGTCTGCAGGGACTCGACCATCCAATCCTCAACGCTGCCGTCGCGAAGTAAGCTCATAGTATGGAAAAGCTCGATCAGCTGCTGACCGAAGCCCGCAACCCAGCTACCGAAAACCTCGATCAGCTCTCCACACTCGATCTGCTGAAAACGATGCACGCTGCCGACCGCGACGTCCTCACCGCCGTCGAGCAGGAGTTGCCGAACATCGCCAAGGCAGTCGACGCGATCGTAGCCCGTCTCGATAACGACGGACGCCTCTTTTATACCGGAGCCGGCACCTCGGGCCGTCTCGGCGTGCTCGACGCCTCCGAATGCCCGCCGACCTATAACACACCGGCCGAGCTGGTGCAGGGACTGATCGCTGGTGGAGACGTTGCCCTGCGGAGATCCGTGGAACGCGCAGAAGATGACTCAAGCCAAGGCAAGCGCGACCTCGAAGAGCGCGGCTTCAGCGCAAAAGACGCGCTCGTCGGCATCGCAGCCAGCGGACGCACCCCTTATGTTCTCGGTGGCATCGACTACGCCCGCAAACTCGGAGCAGCAACCATCGGCCTGAGCTGCGTCCCCGGCTCGCTACTTGCACAGCGCGCCGAAATCGCGATCACGCCAGCTGTAGGACCCGAAGTCGTCACCGGATCGACACGCATGAAGGCAGGCACGGCCACCAAGCTCGTGCTCAACATGCTGTCTACTGCGTCTTTGGTTCGACTCGGCTATGTCTATGGCAATCTCATGGTCAACGTGCAGCCCACCAACGTAAAGCTGCGCGATCGCGCCGCCAGAATCATCTCGACACTCACGGACTTGCCATACGAAGAGGCGGCCGCGCTGCTCGACGAGGCAGGCTCGGTAAAAACAGCAATCGTCATGCAGCGGCTCCGCCTGTCGCGCCCCGAAGCCGACGCAAGACTCGCGCAGGCCAAAGGAAGACTACGCCAAGCGCTTCAATGAAGAAGCATCTACTCCGAGCGCAGCACCTGCATCGGGTCAATCCTCGTGGCGCGACGCGCCGGCAGGTAACAAGCAGCGAGCGCGACCATCATCATCAATAGAGTCACACCCACCATCGTCCACGGATCATATGCATGCACTCCATACAGCAGCGATGAGAAGCGCGCGATCACCTGCGTTAACGCCAGAGCTGCGAGGATTCCGGCAACTGCTCCAAAGAGGGCGAGCCTGCCGCCACGCGTCAGCACCCAGCGAAACACGTCTCTGCGATCCGCGCCCAACGCCATGCGCACACCAATCTCCCGCGCGCGCTGCGCCACAAGGTAGGAGATGACCCCATACATCCCGATGCTTGCCAGCAGCAGCGCCGTACCCGCAAACACCGCCAGCAGAATCATCGTGAAGCGCCGGCCGGTAAGAGTATCGGCAATCACCGACTCCATTGTCTGCGGCTCATATACCACCTGCTCGTGATTCATCCGCGCAATTGCATTCTGGACGCTCCTGAACGTCAGGTTCGCGTCATATTTCGAATGCACAATCGTGTCCATGCCCATCATCACCAGCCGCAGCTGCACTTCGGGCAACTGCATCATCGCCTGGTAGACTTCCGCGCGCAGCGAATGGGCAGCATCGTTATCCAGCCCCCATTGATTCACATGCCCCACTACGCCAACCACGAGTGCCGGATCGTCGAACTGCTCAAGATGAACACGCTTGCCAATCGGCTCGTCATTGCCGAAGAACTTTCGCGCAAATACCTCATCGATCACCACCGCCCGCGGCGCGTGTTCGTCATCGCTCGACGCAAGAAAGCGTCCCTTCAGCAGCCGGAGCCCCATCGCATGCAAATATCCGGGCTCCACAATGTAGCGGATCGCCCAATGCATCCCATCCGCGTTCTGCGGCTTCGGCTCTCCATCAAGCCAGAAGAGCTGTTCGTCATCGGAAAGCATCGGCAGTGCGGCCCAGGAGAATGACACCGCATCGACACCCGGCGCAGCGGCGATCCTTGCATTCGCCTCACGCAAATACGCACGCAGCGCCTCCGGACTCGACCCTATCATCGCTGGAGAAGGCTGCAGCCCAAACGTCAGCACTCCCCGCGCGCGGAAGCCTATGTCGATTTCCGAGAGCTTCATCAGGCTGCGAATCATCAGCCCCGCGCCGGCAAGCAGCACCAGCGTCGTCGCCATCTGGAAGACCACGAGCCAGCTCTGCGCGCGCTGGCGAGCGCCGCCTGCTCCACGACTTCCTTCTTTCAATGTGTCCTGCAGGTTCTGCCGGAAGATCCTCAAAGCCGGTGCCAATCCAAACAAAGTGCCCGCAGCGAGAGAAACCAGCAAAGCGAAGCCCAGCACCGTCCCGCTGAGATTAATGTCGGCCCCGCGCGGCAGCTCCTGGGGCAACAGCTTTAGCAGCAACTTCGTGCCCCACGACGCCAGCGTCAGCCCCAACATCCCGCCCAGCAGCGAAAGCATCATGCTTTCAGTAATCAACTGCCGCACCAGCCGCACACGCCCAGCGCCCAACGCCGATCGCACGGCAAACTCCTGCGCCCGCGCATTCGACCGCACCAGCAGCAGGTTCGCTATATTTACGCAGGCGATCAACAGCACAAAGCCAACGGCGCCCATCAGGATCAGCAAGAGCGGCTGCACATTGCGCACCATCGCGTACTTGAACGGCAGGATCTTCGCGCGAATTCCCTCGTCCGCCTCTGGATATGCCTTCTCGAGGCGCTGGGAAACCTGCTCCATATCGGCCTGCGCCTGCGCCACCGTCACACCGGGCTTGAGCCGCGCAATGCCGTGTATTCCCAATCCCGCAGCGCGATCGTTCAGAGCCGGATTGCGAAACTGCCCGATCGGCACATAAATATCGCTTACGCGAAAACTGTTGATCGTCAGATGAAAATCACCCGGCAGCACGCCGACAATCGTGTAATCGCGGCCATCAAGAGTCAACACTTTGCCCAGAACATCGGTCCGGGATCCAAATTTGCGCTCCCACAGCCCCTCGCTGATCAGCGCCAGCGGCTCGCGTCCCACCTCATCTTCATGCGGAGCGAACAGCCGCCCGATCAGCGGCTTCACACCTAGAAGCGGAAAGAAATCCGACGAGACCAGCTGGGCCCGGATCTCCTCCGCATCGCCCATGCCCGTCAGGTTGAAGCCCGTTCCTCGCGAAACCGCAAGCGCGGATAAAGTTTTGTTGTCGCGCCGCCAGTCGCGAAAATTGAGATAGGAGATCGACCCTTCGGCAAAGTTCTGCTTACTGGCATGCACCGTCACCAGTTCTTCGGGATGCGGATACGGCAGGGGATTCAGCAACACGCCATTCACAACAGAAAAGAGCGCTGTATTCGCACCAATCCCAAGCCCCAGCGTTGAGACTGCGACAATCGTGAATCCCGGACTCTTGGCCAGCATGCGCAGCCCGAAGCGAACATCCTGCCAAAGCGTCTCAAACCACGGCAGCCTCTCGCGCTCGCGATAGGCTTGCCTCGTCTGCTCCAATCCGCCGAGCCGGATCATCGCCTGCCGCCGGGCCTCTTCTGCACTGAGCCCGGCCCGCATGCCATCTTCGATGTGCATGGCCAGATGGCCATCCAGCTCTGCAGCAAACTCCTCATCCGCTGCGCCGCCGAACATGCCGACGAGCCGCATCCACAGCGCCCGCAGTTTCCGCATCATGCCTCCTCGGCAGGAGAGAGAAACCGTGCGAGAATCGCTGTTGCCTGCTCCCAGTCCCGCGCCTCGCGCTCGAGTTGCTTTCTTCCCGCGCGCGTCAGCTTGTAGAACTTGGCTTTGCGATTGTTCTCCGACAGCCCCCACTCTGACGCGATGTAACCCTCCTGCTCCAGCTTCAGGAGTGCCGGATACAGCGTCCCGTAATTCAGGGAAAGCAAATTGCCGCTCGTCTGCTCAATGCGCCGCGCAATGCCATATCCATGAATCGGCCCCAGAGTTTCCAGCGTCTTCAGTACCATCAGGGCCAGCGTTCCCTGCCATACGTCGGTTTTGTCTCCCATGTTTCTCCTATTGTCTAGCCATAGGTATCATGGCCCGTTCTTCTATGGTTTGGCAATAGGTAATTTGGCACCCGCTAAACCATGCTGTCTGCTAGACTTGCCGCACATCTCATCTTCTGGACGCCACGACATGACAACCATCGGCCCCCGTATCTCCTTCCTTCTGCCCGCACTGCTTTTCGCCACGTTTCCCCTGGCATCTCAACAACCGCCGACGCGCACTCTCATCCGCGCGGGTCATGTCATCGACGTGCACACCGGCAACGAATCCGCCGACCAGACCATCGTCGTCACCGGTGACAGCATCACCGCAATCGCATCGACAGCCTCTATGCCCAAGCAGTCCGGCGACAGGGAGATCGACCTGCGCGGCATGACCGTGCTGCCCGGTCTCATCGACGTGCACACGCATCTCACGATGGACACAAATTTCGACCCGTACCATGAGCTATCGACCAGCGTTGCGAAAAGCGCCCTGATCGGTGCGCGCAACGCCAGGGTCACGCTCGAAGCCGGATTCACCACCGTCCGCAACGTCGGCGCCGAGGGTTACTCCGATGTCGATCTGCGCGATGCCATCAACGAAGGTCTGGTCGAAGGCCCGCACATGCAGGTCAGCGGCCCGGCGCTCGGCATTACCGGCGGTCACTGCGACGACAACCTCCTGCCATTTGAGTTTCACCAGACCTCAGACGGAGTAGCCGACGGCGTCGAAGCCGTGCAGCATAAGGTTCGCGAAGTGATCAAGTACGGCGCCGATGTCATCAAGATCTGTGCCACCGGCGGCGTCCTCTCCAAAGGAGACGACCCACAGGCCTCGCAATACACTCTCGAAGAGATGAAGGCCATCGCCGCCGACGCGCACCGACTCGGCCGCAAGGTCGCCGCGCACGCGCATGGGGCACAGGGGATTCTCTGGGCAACCGAAGCTGGCATCGACTCTATCGAGCACGGATCGTATATGAACGATGAAGACATCGCCGCCATGAAGCAACACGGGAACTATTTCGTGCCCACGGCGTATTTAATTGACTGGATGCAGCAATACGGAAACCTCCCGCCGTTCTATAAACAAAAAATGATTGACGTAAGCGCCGTCGAGAAGGCCAACGCAAAAAAAGCCATAGCCGCAGGTGTGAAAGTGGCGCTCGGCACTGACGCCGCCGTGTATCCGCACGGACTCAACGCGCACGAACTCGACGTTTACGTGAACCAGTTCGGCATGACGCCGCTCGCCGCTCTGCAGACCGCGACCCTCAACGCCGCCGACCTCATGAACTGGACGAACCATGTCGGTTCGATCGAACCCGGCAAGTGGGCCGACATCATCGCCGTCAGCGGCGACCCGCTCAAGGACGTTCGCCTGCTTCAGAACGTACAGTTCGTCATGAAGTCCGGTATCGTCTATAAGAACCAAAGCGGAGCCGCGGCACAGTGAAGGCAACGCCATTCGAGTTTCGCTGTCGCGTCGTTATCGGCTTTCTGTTCTACGTGCTCGGCTTCTGGGCGCCATGGGCGCGGTATCTGGGCGGATCCGGCCATGTCTCCACTGCATGGCTTGAGCTGTCGGGCGCTCTCGCCAGCGCCCACTGGCTTTCGCTCAACAGCGCGACGATCCTCATCACGGCAGTCGCTCTCCTCTGCGCCATCAAGGGAACAATCCTGCGCATCTGGGGAACCGCATACCTCGGCACCGCCATCGTCCATGACAAATCCATGCACGGAACCGCGGTTGTCGCCTCCGGTCCCTATCGCTACGTGCGCAACCCGCTCTACATGGGCACGTTCGTCTTTTCTTTTGCGATTTCGATTTTGATGCCGCCTACCGGCGCCATTTTCTTTCTTGTCGCCCAAGCCATATTTTATTACTGGCTGATCCTCGGCGAAGAATCCTACCTCGCCGCGCAGCAGGGCGAATCCTATCTTGCATACAAGCAGAAAGTGCCGCGCCTCTGGAGGAGCTTGCGCGCTCGCGTACCCGCCTCGCCGGCAAAACCGCAATGGGTTACCAGCCTGCTCGCGGAAAGCTACTACGTCGGCTTCACGGTATGCTTCGCCATTTTCGCCTGGCGTTACAACGCATATCTTCTGATCAAATGCGTCATCATCTGTTTCGGAGCGTCGTTAGTGATAAGAGCTATACTGCCGCAGGCATCGAAACATGATTGACATTATGCACGACATCGCGGCCGTCGGCGAATCCACGACTCTCGTCGTCGGTGCGCTCTTTCCCATCGTCAACCCCCTCGGCAGCGCCGCCATTTTTATCAACATGGTTGGCGGGGTCGAACCGCGCCTGCATCGCGCTCTTACCAAAAAGATTGCGATCTACTGTTTCTTTCTCCTGATTTGTTCGCTGCTCTGGGGAGTAAAGATCCTCGCCTTCTTCGGCATCTCCATCTACGCCGTACAAATCGGCGGAGGCCTCGTCGTAGCCGCCACCGGCTGGACGCTGCTCGCGCAGGGAACGAGCGGCGTTAACGCACGCACGGTCAGCGAAGACAACATCCTCGAACACGCCTTCTATCCCTACACGCTGCCCATTACGGTTGGACCCGGCGCCATCTCAGTAGCTATCACCCTGGGCGCGCACCTGCCTGCCGAGCTGCACACGGAATCGATCTTCTCTCCCAAGGTCCTCATCGCGGCGCTCGTAGGTATCGCGATCGTCTGTTTTATCGTGTACATCTGCTATCGCTACGGAAGAGCCGCCGAACGCCTCCTCGGAACCGCGGGGACATCGGTTGTGATGCGCCTCTCATCCTTCATTCTCATGTGCATCGGCGTGCAGATCGTTTCCAGTGGCATCAAGGCTTATCTCGCAACGATCCATCACTTCTGAGATCATGCTGGCTTCATGGCATGAACAATCGAAACGGGAAAGAAAGTATCTGCAAAATAAAACTTCCGGCTTACCGTCAGACCAGCGTCTTTGAAGGTGCGCGCATAACTCCCCGTATTCTTGTAATCAGAGATCACTGCAACGCCTCCCGACTTCAGCACGCGAACAATTTCCATGCACGCCTTGCGGAGCTCTTCTGCCTTCGAAATATTGTGCAGGCACATATTCGACAGAACCACATCTAAGAGGCCATCGGCGAAGGGCATTTTTTCGGCTGGAGAATCCACCAGCTCACAGCGATCGGCCACGCCTTCGATGGCAAGGCTGCTCTCCGTCCGCTCGCGAAGATTCTCGCTCAGATCTGAAGCCTTCCAGATGTCGATGCCGACGGCACGCCCTCCATCACATTTGGACAGCTTTTTCGCCGCGGCGATCAGCAGCAGACCGCGTCCCGTCCCCACATCCAGAACTTGCTCATCGCCCTTAAGTGTCGCCATGCGGATCATCCGGTCGCGATGTCGCATCTTTCCAACTTTGGAATACAGCAGCATAAGACCTGCCGTAACAAGACAGGCAATGCCGGTCCACTCAAACTTGACAATGTTCACCGGGCCAATGCGAATGGTTGCTGTAAACGCGCCAATGATCAGCAACGCTGCGCCGCAAAGCACAAGGTTGCGGATGACTCCCGGCGCGTCAATCCCATGATCGACTTTCGACACGCGAAGCTCCTTGTTTACGTCACAACTCTACCGTGGCCGCATCCGGACGGTGATTGGCTTCTGTCACCAAAATGAAATGACATCTGTCACCAAAATAAAAAAAGGAAACGGAACAATCCGTTTCCCTTTTTTCGAGCTGCGCAATGCGCCTTGAGCTACTTCTTCGGCGGCGCGATCGTGTCCTTCGCAGCCTTGGCTACGCGGAACTTCACCACGGTCTTCGCCTTGATCTTGATCTGTTCGCCAGTCTGCGGGTTGCGGCCGATGCGCGCCTTGCGCTCCGCCTTCACCAGGCGTCCGAGTCCGGGGATCACGAAGAGGCCGTTCTTCTTCGTCTCCTTAATCGCTGTTTCCGCGAGCAGATCAAGGAATCCAGCCGCCTGCTTGTTGGTGAGTTCGAGCTTCTCCGCCATGTGGCGGACAAGAGCTGTCTTGGTCATTCCGGTTGCCATTTTTGTTTGAATCCTCCTGGTTCTTTATTCGCTTCCCAGAACCTTGCTGGTAATGCGTATTGCGGGTTTTTTCATTCGGCCCCTGTGGATTCTCATGCGCGATGGCACGAAAACCCTGTATCCATGCGGGTGTTTGAAAAAACCTACCGCCGTTTACCTTGCGTCTTTTCGCGAACTTTGTCAACGGCAAAAGCCCTGTTTCCACAGGTTTTGGGCCATTTTTTCCGGTTTTTATGCCATTTTTCTGGATTCAGGCCACTTTTCAGTGTTTTGGATTCGTCTCGGAAACCCTTGCCCGGCGCGGCTTGCGCGCATTTTCCGGATCGCAATGTTGTGAAGTCTAGTCCTCCGCGCAAGCGTGCGTCTACATCAGCTTGAAGATATATTGCCTTTTCTGCTCCACATCCTGCACGAAAGGACGGTTCAGGAAATCCACGATCGGCGCCGCCAGACGGAAGCGCATCACGATCTCGTTCACCAGCCCTTCGCTGAGCGCCACATCCCCGGGTAGCCGCGCCAGCACACCCCATTGCTGCTGCTTGATCAGGTCAATTCCCGGATGATCCGCCGAAAATCCCTTCGGCGGACGGGTTAGCGCCGCTCTGTCGATGTCCAGGTCCATCACCTTGCGCAGCTTCTTGCCATTTAAAAGACGTCGCAGCTCCGCGTGCTGCTCAAGCAGCTGGATGCGGATCGCCAGCAACTGCTCGCGCTCGGGCATATAGATGCCGGCCGCAATCACTACTTCTGTCGGCGAGAAATGAAAGTAATACCCGCCGCCCGATGTCTTCTCCAACCCGGTGCGCGTCCACCACGCCGAGACGTGCGTCTTATATGGCGTCTTATCGGCGGAAAATCGCGTATCGCGATAGATGCGCATGATGCTCTTCTGCGCCGGGCGCACGTGCGCAGGCGCAAAATCCGCCATCGCATCCGTCACGCGCTCCACCACAGCCAGCATGGGCTTCTTCAGCTCGCGCTCAAAGATCGCACGCCGCGCCTCAAACCACTCGCGATTATTGTTGCGCTTCAGCCCGCGCAGAAACTTCACCGCCTGCTGGCTGAAATACGGCTGCACGGCATTCTGAGTGGCGGGTTTGGGGCGAGCCTTGGGCATACCCGCATTTTAAGGGCTCTGGCGGAGGCGTTGTGCACAATGCCGAATCAACATGTGTAACTTTTTCTCGGTCTCGACCCTCTAATTCAGTATGATTCGCTGTCTACTTTGCGCGCTCGTCGTCGCTTCCTTCCTGAATGTCGCCAACGCCCAGACCGAACAGGTTCGAACAACTCCGATCCCCGCCGCGGAGAACGACGCGCTACTGGCTGCAAAACACGGAAAGGCAACTGCCGTCTTCGCCGGAGGATGCTTCTGGGGCACGCAGGCTGTTTTTGAGCGTGTAAAGGGCGTCATCGATACAACAGCGGGTTACTCCGGGGGTTCAGCCGCCACCGCGCACTACAAGGACGTGACGACAGAAACCACCGGCCACGCCGAGAGCGTCCGCGTCGTTTACGACCCCTCAAAGATCACCTACGGCCAGCTGCTGCGCATCTTCTTCTCCGTAGCCCACGATCCCACGCAGCTCAACCGCCAGGGTAATGACGTAGGCCCGTCCTATCGGTCTGTCATCTTCTATGGCGACGAAGAACAGCACCGCATCGCCGACGCATATATCAAGCAGCTTGACGCCGCACATTTGTATTCGCGCCCTATCGTGACCCAGGTTGTTCCGCTCAAAGCCTTTTACGCGGGTGAAGACTATCACCAGGACTATGCGCTGAAGAATCCCAACAACCCGTACATCGAAGTCTGCGACCGACCGAAAATCGCCGCGCTTAAGCAGCAATTCCCTGAGTTGTTCCAGAGATACGATGGCAAGTGAATGAAGCTGCTACGCATGGCACTGCTTGACCTGTCCTGGACCCTGAATGTAGTGAAGGGGAAGGATCTGCTTATCTCCTAGTTTCCCCACCCATTCACTCGTGATCACCTGCAGATCACACACTTCTGCTATCCTCGTCATCGTTATGCGAGCACTCATTTTCTTCGCCGCTCTCATTGCGCTTGCCGCGCCTGCCGCGAAACAGGCATCATCCCCAATTGACCTGCCGCCCGGAACTCACGAACTGCTGCTCGAAGCAAAGGGTGACGGCGTACAGATCTACACCTGCACTGACAGCAAGTGGACACTCAAAGCGCCAGAAGCCAAACTCCTCGACCTGCAGGGAACGGTCATCGGCACCCACTCTGCCGGACCGACATGGAAGCTGACCGACGGCAGTGAGGTCAAGGGCAAAGCCATCGCCTCGCAACCTTCGCCGGAGGCAGACTCCGTGCCGTGGCTCCTGATTGAAGCCGACCCCGGAAGCGGCTCAGGACAATTCACCGACGTCAACTACATCCGCCGCACAGACACCCACGGAGGCGCCGCGCCGAAAGAAGTCTGCACCGACGGAGAATTGCGCCAGCACTACACTGCGACCTACAGCTTCTACAGCAAGTAGATTTCTCATTCGCCTCGGGCGCGCCGTCCAATACAATCCGAGCAAATGATGCGCCCACTCATCGTCGCGATTGTCTGCCTTGCCACTGACCTCGCAGCACAAACCAAAGCTCCAACCACATCGCAGGAAATCAAATCCTTCTACGAGGCAGGCCTGCGCGACAACGGAATCATCGGCAGCAGCCTCATCCTCATCCGAAACGGCGAAGTCATGCTGCACGACAACTATGGCCGCCAGAGCGAGACGCAGCCGACGGATGACAATACGACCTACCACTGGGCCTCAGTCACCAAAACCTTCACCGGGATCGCCATCATGCAGCTGCGCGACCGTGGCCTGCTCTCGCTCGACGACCCGCTAACGAAGTACATACCAGAACTTGCGGCTGTGCATGACACCTACGGACCTGTCTCCGCGATCACAATCCACGAGGCCATGTCGCACTCGAGCGGTTTTCGTGATGCAACGTGGCCCTGGCGCGACGCCGACTGGCAGCCCTTCGAGCCGACGCAGTGGTCGCAAATCGTCGCCATGCTGCCCTACACGGACATCAAATTCGCGCCCGGCACGCGATACAGCTACTCCAACCTTGCCGTCGTTTTCTTAGGCGAAATCATTGAGCGCCTCTCCGGAGATCAGTTCGAGGTCTACATGGAGAAGAACATCTTCCGTCCGCTCGGCATGGACCGCAGCTATTACGACCGCAGCCCCTATCATCTGTTGAAATATCGCTCGCACAGCTGGGATTTGAAGGACGGCAAGCTTACTGAAGATCCGTTCGATTTCAACACCGGCATCACCCGCGCCAACGGCGGCCTCAACGCGCCGCTGCCCGACATGCTCAGGTACGTCCGCTTTCTGCTTGGCGACCCCGGGCATCAAGCCGAGTACGACTGCATCCTGAAACGATCGTCGCTGGAAGAAATGTGGAAGCCGGTCCTCCCCGTCACGCCTGACGAGGACTTCCCGTCACGCGCCGGCGCACATGACGAAGTCGCAGAGAGCTTCTTCGTGCATACTGATGGAATGCTGAATCTGATCGGTCATCCCGGCTGGCAGAACGGCTTCCGCAGCCAGATCAACATCGACCCGGCCACGCGCAGCGCTTACATCGTCGACTACAACACAGACGCGCAGGACGCGAAACAAAACACGCGCAGCTTCAACATCGAGCTGCGCGATTACCTTATCGACAACTTCTTCAAAACACGTGGAGCAACAACAGAACGATGATGATCAACAGGACCAAGCTGATTCCGCCGCCCCCGTAGTAGCCAATGCCAGGGCCCATTCGATAACCGCCAAACCCGAAGACCAGGAGCAAAATAATAAGAATAATCAGCAGCATGTGCAATTCCTCTCTAACTTGTGTGATTCAGCGCCGCCAGAATTCTTGCAGCACATTCGAAACCACTCGTAGGATGCACACTTCCATCGACTGCGTTTGCGTTTCCGAAATTTTCTTGAGTTTTTGCAGAAGGCAACTCAATCGCTGCTTACAACATCACGGCTGTCTGTTGATCCCGGTCGAACGTGCCGCGAACTCACGCGCACGCTCCAGCAGCAGTTCCTGCTCACGCGCATTTCGCGTCATCGATGCAGCGCGCTCGCACTCCGCGCGAGCCTCATCGTATCGCCCAAGCTTTGCCAGCAGATCGCCGCGCACACTCGGCAGCAGGTGATATCCCTTAAGCGCAGGCTCAGTGGTCAGCGCATTCACCAGCTCCAGAGCCGCATCCGGACCCGACGCCATGCTCACCGCAACTGCGCGGTTCAGCTCGACAATGGGCGAGGGCATCACCTGCGCAAGCTCGTCGTAAAGCTCTACGATACGCGCCCAGTCCGTCTCCTCTGCGGCGAAAGCCCGCGCATGACAAGCCGCAATCGCCGCCTGCAACGCATACGGCCCGCGCGATCCGCCCAGCGCATCGGCACGCTCCAGAGCCGCCAGTCCCCGCCGAATCAGCAGACGGTCCCACCGCGCACGATCCTGATCGAGGAGAAGCACCGGACGCCCTTCAGGCCCGGTCCGCGCCGCCGAGCGC
>Ga0210392_10000932_pt1 | contig 16063 bp, 14 predicted proteins | sample IncBWC30OmetaG_FD_161057 | JGI IMG/M metagenome (GOLD analysis project Ga0210392, IMG submission 161057) | Forest soil microbial communities from Barre Woods Harvard Forest LTER site, Petersham, Massachusetts, United States - Inc-BW-C-30-O ...
GCGATCTCCTGGATCAGCTCCGGGCATTACAAACCGAGAAGCACGAGTTCCAGACGGTCGTCCTCGACAGTCTGGACTGGATTGAACCGTTGGTCTGGAAAGCGGTCTGCGATGAAGCCAAGGTAGAATCAATCGAGCAGGCGTTCGGCGGCTATGGCAAAGGCTATGTCCGCGCGCTCGATCTGTGGCGCACACTGCTCAAGGAACTGGCGACCCTGAACCATAAGATGCACGTGCTCATGATCGGGCATTGCATGATTAAGAGCTTTGCGGATCCCGATCTCGCCAACTCTTACGATCGTTATCAGCTCAAGATTAACGACAAGGCTGCGGCGCTAGTTCGCGAGGCAGCTGACGCGGTGCTCTTTGCCCGGTTCGAGACCGAGCTCGTGCGCGAGCAAGGCAACGGCCGATCAAAAGCCAGGGTCCGCGGAGAAGGCGTCCGGATCATGTATACCGAGAGTCGGCCGGCGTTTGACGCCAAGAACCGGTTTGGGCTGCCCTTCGCGATGCCACTGGACTGGAAGACGTTCGGTGACGCGATCCGCTCTTTCTACGGGCTCAAGGATAGCAATGGCAACGGGCATGCCAAGCCGGCGAACGTAGAGCCGCAGACTACGGTTGTGCTAACAGCCAGCGAGTCCAAGGCGCTAACGGAAGTCCGGCAGCTGCTTAAGGCCTCCAGGATTACCGACGCCGAAATGCTTGATGTCTTGCGCACAGCGCAGCTGCCGGAGGCTAAGACCGCTACGACACTGGCTGACATCCCGGACAAGACATTGCTGCTGGCCATTGAGAGCTGGGAAACCGTGACGCCGTTGGTTCTAGAGCTCCGCGCACAGAAGGTGGCCGCCTGATGCACGCGCCGCTTTTACCCGCTGTAATCGACAACGACGAGCGGGCCGGCTATCCGAGCGCGTCGGAGTACGGTCGCCTCGTCAAATGTCGCGCCAGTCATTTAATGACCAAGCGAGCCAAGGCGCTTGGCCAGGTCGCTCACGAACGTAGCGACACGGCTGATCTCGGTACAAAGAAGCATCTGGCTAATGTCGAGGGCCCGGACATTTTGTCGCCAAAGGAACGTCAAGATTGGGAGACTTGCCAGCACAAGCGTGCAGCCTTTCTGACGCAGTGGACCGCTGACTGCGCGCTCCCGGTTGAAGTAGTCAGAGAGGAACGTCTCTGGTTGCGCAAGGGTCTGCGACCGCTCTTGTCCGGTAAGCCGGACGAAGTCGTGCGCCAGGGCTCCAGAGTAGCTGTGCTCGACCAAAAATACGGTAATCACCGCGTCTCTGATCCCCGTGAAAACGCGCAGCTTGGCTTGTATGCGCTTTTGGTTGTTCTGGGGGACGGATCTATCACGGAGGTGACTTGCCTGATCCTGTCGCCATTCTACGACTTTGAGCCGGTCACCTATAGCCGCGCTGAACTGATGCAATTGCATCAATCGGTCCTGGTCGTCGTTGCCAGCCTGGCCGATCCCGGCGATCCAGTACCCGGCGATCACTGTCATTTTTGTCCGGCCCGGCTGATCTGCGCTGCGGCAAAAGATCAAGCCGCCCAGGCGATGCTGGCCAAGGTGGTCGAGCTGCCCTTGGGTGAACAGGCCGCCGAATTGTTGGACAACATCAAACGGGCCCAAGCGCTCTTTAAGGAGGTTGAAGCCTATTACAAGCGGGTGCTCGAAGAAACGCCGGGAGCGATTCCGGGTTGGGCGCTGGAGCCTGGTTACACGCGTCGCGAGATAGCGGACACCGCTGCGCTGCATCAACACGTGGCCGGGCTGTTTTCGACTGAGGAATTTCTCTCCACCTGCTCGGTCTCAGTACCGCAACTGGAAAAGTTGTGGGCCAAAAAGAACGCGGTTCCGATCACGCGAGCACGCGAGCCGTTCAAGAAATTCCTGGGCGCACTATTAACCGAGAAACGCAGTGCCCCGAGCTTAAGCCGGGTCAATAACCGCCTGGAGTAATCATGACAACCAAGAACCACGATTGCTTTGCCGCGTTGGTCGAGAAGTTAGGTTATCACATGCTTAGCGAGCGCGGGTTGAGTTACAACTATTTCGGTCTCACGTCGCGTGTCCTCTTGAAATTCAGCGCTTGGCGGGCCGAAAACGGTCTGCTCGATTCTCCCATTAGGGCGACGACGACCCAGCAAATAGCAGCTTTCCTGGCAGCCGAAAAGGTCCGCGGTCTGGGCCCTGGCTCACTGAAGATAACCGTTTACGCTCTAAAAGCATTTTTTGGCTTCCTCAAGAGCCGCCACCTTGCGGACCATGATCCGACGCTAATCTTCCACGCTCCGAAGGTTCCGCTCCTGTTGCCTCACATTCTAAACGAGCCGGAGACGGCGCAACTAATGGCCGTGGATTTTACGAAGCGGCCGGCGAAATCGAGGGCTCGGGTGCTCCCCTTACGCGACAAGGCGGTTCTTGAGATGCTCTATGCGACCGGGTTACGCAATAGCGAATTGATCACGGCGAACCTGCAACATTTAGACCTCGCGGCGCGCACCTTACGAGTCCTTGGAAAAGGGCAAAAAGAACGAATCGTCTGTTTCGGGAGGCCTGCTGCCGCGGCATTAGCTGAGTACCTCGAGGACGAACGAAAGCGCCGGGTGGCACGTGCCAGGCACATAACGAACCGGGATCGGGAAGCGATTTTTTTATCCTGGAATGCCCAGGCGATAACGTACCAACGCACGTGGCAGCTCTTGCAAGAAGCGCGTCTTCTTTCCGGGCTCGAAAAACCGGTTTACCCGCACCTGTTGCGGCACACGTGCGCGACGCACCTGTACAGGCATGGGGCGGATCTATTAGTTATCAAAGAATTACTTGGTCACAGCGACCTAAACACCACGATGCTCTACACGCACGTCGAGCTGAGCGGCCTCATGGCCGTCTACAAAAGATGTCACCCGAGGGCGTTGTTACCAAGCTCGTCATCGCTTCTGCGCACCAATCATTAGAAACCTATGCCAAAACAAACCCCAGAGGACACCACAGCACGGACGCCTTCACCACGATTCTCAACCAACGGCTTCGACTGCGAGCTGCCCGAGTTAGCACGTGCCGAGCTCTTACAGCCCAAGCGTGCCCGGATGCTAGGTAGACCACCAGCTCCGCCTCCAAAGCGTTCCTGGCTCGATTACGCGCGCGCCTGGGGCCATGCGGTGATGCTCGGGCTCTTGGGTCTGTTCTTTATCGTGGCGCTGTGCTCGATTCTGAGCTGGTCCGCCAGTAAACATGCGCCAGTTCCTGCTTCGGATCCTGCGCCGACTGTTACGCCGGCCAGCACACCAGCAGGAACGCCAGCAATTCCGGCAGCGGCGGTGAGGACGTCGCCCATAGTGGAAGTCCGGCGTGCTGAGTTTATCCACCCAGCCCGGCACCCGGCCCCCGCGCCGACGCAAGAACTCGTGGATATATCAATCAATACCGCATGGCGCTTGATAATGCCGTGCGACCGTCAAGAGATCACCGTCACCTATCGTGGCGAAGTAACTTCTTTCAGCGATCTGCCGAAGAATCCAAGTCCGAACGATATGTACCACGTCACTGAATCTGAACACGACTGGGTGTGGTATCAACTCGCTAACTTTAGCGGACCGGCGTGGGTTGACCCCTAAGTTATATGGCTTTTGATTTGGCAGGCAGCGTTTTTGGGCGATTGACCGCAATTAAGATTGTGGGCCATACTCATCAGGGGATCCGTCTTTGGGAGTGTCTTTGTAGTTGTGGGCAATTCTCTGTTGTGACAAGCCCTCACCTGCGGAGAGGGCACACCAAATCTTGCGGCTGTTTGGCCTGGGACAACCCCGGGAGGCCTATTACGCATGGGCATACTCGAAACAGGAAACATTCTTTAACTTATTCTTCTTGGAGGTCGATGCATCAGAGATGCCGGAACCCTCGGAGTTTGTCATTCAAGAATTACGGTGCTAGGGGGATCAGTATAGCCGAGCGATGGTATAAGTTTGCGAATTTTCTTGAGGATATGGGCGAGCGTCCTATAGGACTCACCCTCGAAAGACGTAATAATGATTTTGGGTACTTTAAAGAGAATTGTAAATGGGATACTCGGAAGGCACAAAATCGTAACCATCGGCGAATAAAGTTGACCTTTAAGCAGGCGTGTGAAGTGGCTTTAAGAGCGCTTAAAGGCGAACGGCATAGGCTGATTGCAGGGGATTTTGGCATATCCGTAACAATGGTATCCTCTATTGCGACCGGTCGAAAATGGAAAGACGCGGTGAAGTGCGCAGCGGATCAGTTTCAGTTGGAAAGGAAGCTATAATCAACACTGTAAACTGCTCCACGGTCAGATTTTGTGGCACGGTGAACACATTTGCCGGCTTGCCAAAGAACCCGCAATTGGGAGACAGCTACGGTGTGCTAGAAGATGTCGGCAGGAATTCGTGGGTGTGGTATCAGCCGCTCGGGTTTTCACATGCTGCGTGGGTGGATCCATGAGCGAGATTCCGCAGCTCAAGCCGTTGCTCTTGCCATCGACGATCTGGGCTCGGCTCTCGGCCAAAACAGATTCTGAGAACGCGTTGCCGATCAACTTATCGACCTACGTCATCGAGCGACTAAAAAAGGATCCGGTCCGCGCGGAGCGTTTAAGCGCGCTGGCGGCCGACATCTGGGACCACTTGGCGGCACGCCGGCCAGGCTGGGGCTCATGGCCTGAAAGCACCGAGGACGCACTTGCTGTCAGCATGCTCATCAGTCTCGAGATCGAGCACGATGCCGATCGATTGATTCTCGAACTGTCTGAAGAGGAGATAGCTAAGGTCGAACAACAAAGCCGGGAGCAAGGACTTTCGCTCGAGCAAATCATAATCAATCGCATCGTCGAGCGAGTAGAGGGTCAGGGCGAGGGCGATCAGTGGAAGGCTACGGAGTCATGAACCCACGGCTAAAGCCCGTGGGCTTCTCCCCCTTCCTGTGACACACCGCCAATCAAACGCGCCCAGATTGGCTCTCAGTGCGTTGCTCGGTCTATTGCTGGCGAGCGCCGCTCTCGGCCAGGAGGTGGCCTCCGGTGATCTGCCGGATCCGCGACTGACGCCTGGAGCGTGGGATACCCAAGCGACCACGGACGACGTGTGTACGCCAGGTTACGCGCATGCGCACCGGCCATCGTTCGCGGAGTCAAACGCACTTAAGCACGCGGTCTTCGCGCGATACGGGATTGCGTGGAGCGAACATGGAAAATACGAATTGGACCACCTCGTGCCATTAGAGCTCGGAGGTAATAGCTCTATCGAAAACCTTTGGCCCGAACTGTGGCCCGAAGCAATTGCCAAAGACGCGCTCGAGAACCGGTTGCACGCGCTAGTCTGTGCTGGCGAGCTGTCGTTGCACGACGCGCAGATGCAGATCTCAAGCGACTGGGAGGCCTGCTATCGGAGGTACATCGGAAATTGATGAGCACAGCAAGAGCGGCGCGGGCTCTGGAGCGATCCTACACCGGTCGCACCGTGGTTGTATCGCCGAGCGGTTAAACCAACTTTATAAGTGAGCAATTACAAGACTGCTCCCAAATCGTTTGCCGGTCTTCCGCACTAAGGTTAACCAAAGGCCGAACTACCTTTTCAGTTTTCGGCAATGTCTGGAACTCAACCCCTTTTGGGACATATCGCAAAATTGCGACATGTGCTCGTCACCCTTGAGAATACCCTTGATTAGATATCGGGCCGCACTTGCAACCGAACCTGTTATAGCCGTGCTGGTGTTGCCTCGTTGAGTTGCGTTCTGGGTTGAGTTTCGTAAATCATTAACAACCTCCACCGAGTCGATAAGTTGATAGCTTTTCCAAACCAAAAAGTTAAGAGCTGGCTTTACGACCGGCTCGAGCAACAGTCGAAATAAGGCGAGAGCACCCGCTTAGTAAAAAACTGAACAAGGTTAGTTCAGCGGATAAAAAGAGGTCAGAAAGTGAAAAGCGAACAAAGTCCGGCAATGGGATATGTGAGTCGGAGGCTCCGACTCACATACCTACTCGGTGTAAAGACGCCCGCGCTGCCGCTTTTTGCTCTTTATTGGCGTCTTTGATAAAGAGCGCATAGGCATCAGTTAAATTATTCAACTTGAATAATTTGTCCCGATGGACATAAAGCTTCATGTAGCGCCACGCTGTTGGCTGAGCAAACTCAACGTTTACTTCCCAAGGATTTAGATTTGTGAAGTGCTGGTTTTTGTTATGTCCGGAAAACCAGTAAACCGCGCGTGACCAGCCCATTCCTTTTTCCGATCCGGCGGTGGCTGAACGTCTTGAGAGACAGCCTGGTTTAACCCAGAGCATCAGGAGCAGCCGTTCGCAATATTGCGGTGCAGCGGGCGGATTTCAAACTCCGAGTTTCGCCTCCAGCTCTCTTATGTTTCCTCAGGAAGCAGACTTTTTAGTGCTCCAGAAATGCAACGCCGCCTCTCGGTGTAGAGACGCCCACCGTTGCCGTTCTCAGGGCTCTGGGCGCCAGCCGAACACGTTATAGGTGTTGATGCCAATACTTGATCTCTGTCTTGGCCGCCTCGTGGTGTTCGCGATCTTTTTTAGAAATCAACTCAATTCGCATCAGCTTGTGATGCCGACTCATATCCCTGCGAAAAGCCCACATTCGTTCTTTCCCTTCGTTTAAAACCACGATCGCGTACAAATCCATTTGCTCCGATCCGTCGAACGCCTTGAAACAGTGCCGCCTCTTATAACTTTCAATATCGGCTGAGGCGCATCTATTTTTATCTATCCAGCTTGCCTCATAGACTGAGGCCAATTCAGAAGTTGCCTCCAGCGGATTTAACTCTCCAGTCGGCGATTTAGTGCGTTCGAGGATCTCCCGTATGAGTGTATCAGGTGCAGGCATCAGTTTTTTCCCTCCCACTGGCTGGCGCATTCTTTCAGGGTTTCGATCGCCTTTTGCCACAAACCTGTAGTTAGTTGTAATTGCGTGGCTTCCAAGGTGTCTTTGTCATAATCGAGCAGGTCCATCGCGATTTCACTTGGCGGTTGTTTGCCCAAAGCAAGAGTGCCTAGAATGATAAAAAGATGACGCGCCTTGATCTCGCGTTCCTGTTTCTCTTTTTGTTCTCGTTCCCGTCGGGCAGCCATTCGCACTTGTTCTTGTTTCTCGAGTTCACTGAGAGGTTTCGCAAGGATAGCGGTGACCTCGCCGTAGATGGATTTCTCATTTTTTGCCGCGGCCTCAGCGATCGCTTTCTCAACGATTTTCGCGACCATCCCGGCAGTAGGTTTTGGTGATAGCCTGGTTGCCGTCTGCCACGCATCTCGTTGTTGCTCGGGCTCGAGTTTGGTGAGTGGTCGAATTTGACTCTCGGATGTCGGAATGAGACCAATTGGTCTCAAATTTTCAGCAACTTCTGCTGCCTGGATTAATCGATCAGCCTGACGACGAACCATCGTCCACCGACCTCGGCAATAATCCTCGAATGTAGCAAAGTCTTGCCGGTAAAGTCTCGCTTCACGGATATTCAAAAGAGCATTTCCGACCTCGACAAAGGTCTGCAACCCTTTTTCGATGATCGTTTCACAAGCACGCAGGCTGAGTGATTCTTCGACAGATAGAATCATCGATGGCGCGTGCCCGTTCGTTAAGTGATGGGCGCTCATCGAGCCACCTCCTTGACCGTAAATTTCTCCAACGCTCTCTCGACATCGCTCAGGCGAAACCGAACGTGTCGGCCGATCTTGAAATACGGAATCTGCCGATGAATCATCATCAACTCGACTGAACGCCGGCCTTTACCGAGGAATTGCGCAAGCTCGTCCTTTTTCAGGAGCCGATCTATTACGCCGATCTTTTCGATTCGGAACGAATTGGGAACTGCTTTGCCTTTGGAAGGCATAAAACACACCTCTGGTTTATGCCTCTCGGTTTTGGCTGCGCGAGGAGAGAGTCTCGCCTGCAACTTACACTCGGTTCGGCCACTGACCCGGCCCTGGATTGACGCGCTATCGTACCTTAACCCAGCATGGATTAAGCATCGGCGCTCATCGGCCTTTTGATCCAGACGAGGAAAACCTCGCACTGGTATTAAAGGATATATCCTTGCGCGTTGTCAAGCGACCCGCGCAACAATATTGCGTTAGGTTGGAGGATTGCCGAGCAACCGGTTGCGGAACTGTCTTAAGCGCCGTTTCCGATGCCGCCGCTCCTTGCCGCTCTCCCGCTTCTGCGCGTTTTGCTGATCTCTCGCTTTTTGCAGGATCCGGGTGGCCTGCTCGTTGAGCGCCAATTCTTTTGGCGTCTTGGGATCGTGCAGCAAAGGAATACGTTTTTCTGTACCGTCGTCCCCGCGGACGATAACCCAAGCGATAACTCGATTATCGGGATAATCCAAATTTCTCCTCCAGCGCGGATTCGACCAAATCGCTCATCGTCACCCCTTGCTTGGTAGCCGCGTTTCGCAGCACGGTATAGAGCTCGTTGCCGACGCGAGCGGATACGGAATGCCGGTTGAGTTTTTTCCGACCTGATCCGGCTCGTTTGCCACCACGTTTGCTCGCAGGCTTATGCATCGGGGAACCATAATAAGCCTGTTGAAAAATGTTTCAAGTTTCAAATGTGATTGCCGTAGCTATTTACAAATGAAAACACGATTCACCATTAGATGGCTTACCGTAGGCATTCATGCTTTAATAATGCTCGCCTTTATCCTCTTTTTCACCGCAAGTGTCATAGGAGTTTTTACAACGGGCACTAGCGTGATAATGCCATTTGTTATTGAGACAATCATCCCTTTTGTCGCACTCTGCCTAGGACTTGGAGCTATATCTAAACTCTTCAGAGGAGACGATTAATGCGAAATCTCCTTAATGCCTCGCCATCAGCTTTTTGGCTACTTGCTCGCGCTTGGCGGCTGCTTTCGCCGCCTCGTAATCTATATTGGCGTGCAACCCGGTCAGTCCCATACCGGCCAATCCCAGAGCACGAATGACCGATAGAGCATCCTGCGCGCTGCTACCTTTGGCTCGCAGCAGCTGGTCATAAACATACTTGATCGGTCCCGCAAAAGGAATCGGAGCGTGCGATAGCGCCCATTCAGTAGTGGCGTCTGCCACATGTGCTGCTCCCTTCAAGTTTGGATTAAAGCCGTAAGGTGGAGCGTACGCAGTGCCGGTTTGGTCTTTTACCCACGGCAATGGTCGCCCCTGGAAGTTATGCCCCATTGCTATTTCTAACCCTATCTGTCCGCCGGGGACGATCTTGTTCAATTGATATTGACCAACTGATTTGGCGAGCTCACCCCATTGTCCCCACCCGCGCGACTCTTTATTGATCTGTTTCTGGCTATGGGTTTGTTGCCAGCCGATTGCTATCACGTTGGCCAAGAACTTTAGCTCAGTATGCAAGCCGGGGACTGACCACTCTAGCCCTCCTGTCTTAAATGACATCCAATCGGCCTTAGCTGGGTTGCTCCAGTTGACGTTGTCTTCGTCCTTAGTCCCTGTTGCTTTATTAAAGCCCCAATTAACCCCCAGAAACCCTGCCAGAGTGCCGAGGTATTGAGTGGCGCGGACCAGCCGCCGGTTGGCGACGTATCTTTCTGCCGGGCTGGCGTTCGGGTTAAAAATGGCCTTGGCTGTTGTCAGCGGATCACCAACTAAGCGGCTTATTTTACTGGCAGTTAGCTTCGGTCCAAATAAAGCCGGGGCTATCTCTTTAGGCATTCCGCCGCTAGTCCCGGTGGCATGATTGGCCATCTGGGCTAACCCTTTTGCCACCTCCAATTTCTGTTCCTCGGTCCAGGTAGGGTTACGTTTCAAGGCCAGCTGGTACTCGCTATTCCACATCTTGAACCGGGCGATTTTGATCAGTGTCCATGCTCTGTCGGATGAGCTCCCTTGTTTGCCGACCAGGTTGCCGCCGTGCGATCTCTCGCCCACCTCCAGCTTAGAGTAGAGCGCCATGTCATAGTTGACATTCTTCTTCACCTTGTTAGTGAAGTAATTATCCACGTTGACTTGATCCTCGGCTGCTCTTTTAGCGGTGACGAGCGGAAACGCTTTATTCCAGACATGGAATAAATTAGTCCAGAAAATCCCCATGTTCCTGGGCTGAAATGCCAGGTCGCCGGGGTGGATAACTCCCAGACCAAGCGAATGGCCTCCAACAGCTACATTTCGGGGAAAATTAAATGCTGCCTCTAAAACTCTTTCTGGTGTCCCCTGCTTCTGCTGTTTCAGAATAGCGTTGGTCAAATCTTGGGCTTTCGCCGTGACATTGCGACGATTGATTTCTGCTATTTTAGCAGCAAGAGCGAAAGGTTTGAGCGGTGTCTTGCGCCCAGCTAATTTGTCGGTGATCCATGCTGGATCTTTGACCATCCCGCCGTAAAAGTGACGGTTGATCGCGTCGTGAACATCTTCAAAAGATCTTCCCTCATCAATCCCCCCGCCGGTCTCCCGGCCGGTGACCGGATCAATTCCGCTCTTCTTCTTAGCCCACGCCCAAATCGCCATTCTCCCGCGCTCGTTGTCGTAAGGATCTTCCCCGGTATAGCATGTCGACATAATTTTAGCAGGGGATGTTCATTTTCTTTAAACCTGCTTGACGGATCTCTTCAATTTTTGCGTCATTCATTTTACCGCGAGTCCATTTATCCACCTGATGGCTCAACTCTGACTTCGCTTTGTATTCATCCGAATGAGCCTGGCGTACCTGTTTTGCTGTAGCCTTGATCTGCGGGTCGGCACTGGGCGGAGAATTCTTACCCTTAGTCTCTTCGAAGTATTTCTCCTTTAGTCCGTTCTCACTGGACAGATCGTATTGAAGGTCACCTTGTAACCCTACCCCGATGTGGTTGAAGATCTCTTTCATCTTCTTGATCGGTCCGCCGTCTGAATGAAAGTCGACCAGTTTTTTTAAAGCGTTATCAGCATCGAGTTTTAGTTGGGAGTCGCTCGGGTTTTCCTCCGATTGAATTCCCAGTTGACGTGAACGCTGAGTCAATTCTCTTTCCTTTGCTCTAACCGCTGCCGCCATTTCTGCTGGATGAGAAACTTTCCCATTCATCAAGTCACTGACATGCTGATCAATTTCCCCTGGGCTCATCCTTGTCCCTCGCACCAGCAGTTCCTCAGTGGTGACCCCAATGTTAGGATCAATCGGTGGAAGCTCGCCAGAAGCTGTCCGTGCTTTCTGGTAAATGTTGGCTACCCCGTTGACAGTAGTCTTATTAGCTTCCCGCGCCACGTAATGATCTTCCCCGCTGATGTTTCCAGGACGCGGCGGTGGAGACGCTGTGGGCTCGAAGATAGCGTTAATCGCGGTTTCCCTGGCTTCACTAACAGATTGACCGGATCGTTCACGCGCACGGTTGAATGCTTTATTTAAAAGACCAGGATCAACATATTGACCACCTGTCCCGCGTTGCCGTAAATTTTCTGCCAGTGCCTCAGCCTCTTCTCTGGTTACTCCGTCCCACAACGGTAAAGCGCCTCGCTGCCCTTCTCTTCCGTAAAGATAAATCTGGAGATTTTTAGTTAACGGATTTACCCCCACCTTAATTTCGTTATCAGGATGAAGACCTTTAATAGGAGTAACCACAGGACTAGGAGTAACCACAGGCGAAGGAGGCGTCACTGGAGCATTGCCCTCTATCGGCTGCGCAGATGCAGCTTCTGCGCCAGCAGTGGCCTCCTGGCCACCAGTCGCCATCGTCTCGGGTTGAGCCCCGCGCACCGCTCCGCCAGCCGGCCCAGTCTCAGGCGGAGGCGTGACTGGCTCTTCTCCCAGAGGCGCTTTGGTAGGGGCCTCAGGGTGTAAAGCCTCTGCGCCAGCATGCACAACCCCTGTTACACCGCCCTGCAACGCACCACCAATGGTCGCCGCAGCAACGCCTTGGCCGATCGGTTCGCCAGTAACGACGTTGGTTAACGCCTGCGTGCCACCAGAAATGCCAGCGCCTAATCCTGTTTGAGTCAACGCTTGAGCAATCGCCTTTTTAATCGGCGATTTAATCCCTTGCATCAATGCGCCGGTACCTGCACCAAAGAGTCGACCAGCTGCTTCTTGGCCGACCAGTTGAACAAGAGTTCCGTAAGCGGCTTTCTGATCCAGTTCATCCTCACTGTATTCGGGATGCTCGGCTTTCATTTGTTCCCTAAGCTGCTGGCCAATCTGCGCAGCCATCAATGGCGGAATACCCGCGACCGCAATCATCTCAGGAATTTGCGCCAGGTTCTCGCTCGCGAACGCAACCGGCGTGCCGACCAGGCGCGGGTCAGTTACCATCCGCTGTTTCAATGCGGCTTTCGCTACTTCCATCTGCGCGGCTTGCTGCTTGGCGTAGTTCGGATCACTTAACCGATCGAGCGCCGAAACAACTTCCTGCGGATCTTGCCCCCGAACGCCAGTTTGCGGGTTCGGGATCAGACTCGAGACATAAGCGCCACGTTGATCGGCCGGCATCGCATAGAGCTTGGTGAGCAGTGCATGCTTGTCGGCATCGCTGCCATTAGGCAACGCTTGCGAAAGGAAAGCGTCTAAATGCGATTGCTCGGCCCTGACGCCCGTCGCTTGCTGTAAGAGTGGCGAGAGTTGCTGGAAACTCCCGACAAACTTGTTCCAGAAATCGGCGCCGACATCGAGCGCGTTCGGGTCAGTCTGCGCCTTGGCCCAAGCATCATCATCGCTCAAGTCAGGATACTTCTGTTTCATCAGCCCGATGATCTGTGGCTTCAGATTAGCTTGGAATTGTTGCCGAATCGCATCGCTGACGCCCTCAACGGGCTTATCAAAACTCTTATAGAGCCCGACCACGTTCGGCGTCGAATTAGCCAGTTGCGTTAGCGTACCTAACTGTTTTTGTTGATCAGCTGTTTGGGCCGCAGTCTCTTCGGCTGGTGATAACGTCGCCCAAGATTCCCAATCTTGTTTCTTTGGCTGCGCTGCCGCCTGGGTTGTCCCGCCTAGCTGGCCTCCGCTTAAAGCCGTATTGTTCGGGTCGAAAATGTCGAAGCGCGCATTCGCATACTTCTCTGGCACCTTGTCGCCGTACCGCCAAGTCCTGCCGGCGTACTGGAACTCCTGGCCCGGCTGCGGATTACCTACCAGCTTGGCCGCGGCGGCATTCAGGGCCACGTCATAGCCGGGAACCATCTGCTCCACATACTTGCCGTGCCCGGCTGCGCTTTCCGGATCAAGATTCGGATCACCCTTATATCCAAAATGAGTAGTGTTCACCCCTGAGGCGAGCAACTTGTCAAGTACCTCAGTCGTACTGGTGGTACTAGTAGTTGTCGTATCGGGGGCTGCGCCGTTGACCGCCGCACGAAATTCTTTCCACGGGTAGTTGTACGGATCCTGTTTACGTCCGGGAGCAACATTCGAATGCCCCATGATCTGGTCGTCTGCTATCCCGTACTTGGCCTTGAGATAAGCCGTCAGCTTGGCTGTCGCTGCTACTTGGGCCGGCGACCATGCCTCGCCATTTTTTCTAAATTCCGCTGGTGCATCGGGACCTGGATCATAATGCTCTTGCTCGATCCCGATGGTATTCGAGTTGTTGTAGCCGGCGTACGGCCCTTTAGTTACGCCAGCGTGATATGCGGTATCCTGATCATTAACAAACTGATAGATACGCCCATCTTTCGTGACGAAATAATGCGCTGATACTCCGCCAGTAGTCAGTTGACTAATGCCGCTCTTTTCAGTGCCATCGCTCGAATGCAGGATGATCCCCTGAATCTTCCCGTCACCAGCACGCCCTGGCGCATAGGAGCCTTTCTGTGCGCTGTAATCGGTGTTGATGTTCAGGTCCGCCGCGGTTGGCGCTGCCGTGGTGGAAGGCTTTGCCGCTTCCCCTCCGGCCGGCGTCCCGTCGACAGTGGTCCATGTTTTCCAATCGCCGAAGACTGGAGCAACCGCAGGCTGCACAATCGTCCCCGGAGCCTTAGGCCCGCTCGGTTGCGGACCTGTTACAGGCTGAGCCGGTTGCACTTTAGGTGGTGTCCCTGGCGCTCCTTGATCTTCTGCAATCCTGGGATAAGTAACCGGAGCAGCTACTCCTACCGCCCGTGGCGCAGTCCCTGGAGGCACACTGACTAGCTCGCCTCGTTCGACTTGACTCAACTTGTCCGGCGCCGGTGTCGGCGGGATAACTCCAGCTGCAGGATTAAGAATGGCGTTCTTACTTCCCTCAATGAACCCAGGCACTGGCTTTTGTCCAGCCGGGTGCCATGGCATGGTCGCTGGTTGTCCTTTCGGGAACTGAACCAGTGTGGCGCGCTCGACCTGGTCGAGCTTGTCCGGAGCTGGCGCGGTAGCCTCAACAGTTTCCTTGGGCAACGTAACGTCGCTCGGCTTGAACGCTTCCTTGTCGCGCTCAGTGGCGAGCTCTGCGAACGGAACCATGCCAGCCGAAGCGGTTGGATCGACGACGTACCGCTGCCCGGTTTCGGGGTCGGTCTGGAGATCGGGACCGAAGGAGGATTCCGGCGTTGGCGTAGGTCCGGGCGGGGCTAAATCGATGTGACCGGCTGGGATTTGATCCGCGGTCGGCCATTCATTCCAGTCGCCGTATTCCCCTTTGACCTTTTTGGGTACTTCAATCTTCGGGCCGCTTTCACTAGCCGGATAATCGCTGCCAGAAGAAACTTCTTCGGACGCTGGCGCAGTGTCTTCTGAAGGCGATGTATCCAGAGCAGTTGCCCCGGTGTCCAGATGACTCAAGGCTTCTTCTATTTGCCGTCGTCTGATCGCATCCTCTAGTGTCGTGGCCATAAAGTCTTAGGCAGGGGACCGCGGTCGTTGACAAAAAGAAACTCCTTTTATTGTTTGCCAGGCACTTGCGCAACCTTGCCGTTCGGCAGTCTTATCCAGGTTCCAGGCGCCCGGCTATAAACGTCCAGATTATTCTTAGCAGGGTAAGGATTGCCTGCTGTTGCTCCCACGCTCTGATTTTCGCCTGGTACCCTGTACGCCGGCAAACCTTGTTTGAGCCGTAACGCGTTGGCCTGTTTCGCATAAATTTGAGCCTCGGCAAGCGACATGGTAACTCGATGTTTATCAGGTCCAACCGTGACGGAATTTCCTGTCGCCACTGGCGCGTTGGGGTTGGCAATAGTTTTGGTCGAATCATTGGGATCAGGAATGGTATCAGGCTCATTCAAAGTTGCCGCTATGTCATTAGCAGTTCCGGTGCCGTAAATCCCGTCGATATGCCTGTTTAATTGCTCTTGATCGATCACCGGTTCACTGGCGATATTTTCCGCCGGCGGATTCTTTTCTGGTTTGTTTTTCCCAGCAGCAATTTCCATCTGGGTTTTCTCTAAAGTCGCTCTCTTCTGTGCAGCTTCTAAAGCGTATTGGCCAGTCCCGCTGGCTTTTGCCGCTTCATCGGCGGCTTTCGCTCTAGCGGCCTCTTGCTGAAGCCGTTGCGCCAGCATCGCTTTGCGCAGATCCATCTCGGCTACCCCGCCGGTATGAATCAAACCGCCCACGGTTCCGGCACTGGTGCCTGGGTCTCCAAACGCGGTTCCGCCCGCCGAATAATCGGACGGGTTCAAGGTGAAATCGCCTCCAGGCTGGCCATTAGCGCTAGTGGCCGGCGCATTCCCAACCGTGGCCGCAGACGGAGAACTTTGCAGTCGAGCCGCCGCTATCGCCCTGCTAAACTCGTCATCGGAAACGCCCTGGTCTTGCTGGAGCGGTTCAACGTTGCCGGTTGCCGGGTTGGGCGCAACCCGTCCCATATCTTGGGTCTGACCCGCACCACCGTCGCCCCCAAGCTTTCCCAAACTCATCGTTTGGCCTGCCCCAGGCTGGTCACCGATAGACGCTTCGTCCATCAGCTGGTTGGCGATCTGGTTCTGTTTCTGCTCCTGTATCCCTTTAGCTAAAGCCGCCCCAAGTCCTTGGATATCTTTACCAAAGGCGGAGCCAATTGCCATTCCGCGCTGGACATCGTTAGTTTCTGCGGTTTGCGGTCGGTTCTGGACGCGCGGATAGTACGGGCGATAATTTGAAGCCATAAAATTTGTCCTACGATGCGATTAGTGGTTCTGCTTTCTTCGGGAAGGGTATTCGGACCTTT
>Ga0210392_10000934_pt1 | contig 16054 bp, 10 predicted proteins | sample IncBWC30OmetaG_FD_161057 | JGI IMG/M metagenome (GOLD analysis project Ga0210392, IMG submission 161057) | Forest soil microbial communities from Barre Woods Harvard Forest LTER site, Petersham, Massachusetts, United States - Inc-BW-C-30-O ...
GGAAGTGGTCTGGGCCACGCGGCAGGAGATGGCGCGTACCGTGGAAGATGCACTGGCGCGCCGAACACGCGCGTTGTTTCTGGACGCAAGAGCAGCGAGCGAAATGGCGTTACCGGCCGCACGCATTATGGCGGAAGAGCTACATTGCGGAGAGGACTGGATAGAGCGGCAAGTAGCCGAATTCAAAATACTCGCAAGTCAATACAGTTTGCAATGACTGACATTCTGCGCGCATGCTACATTGCTTGCACTTGAAGACTCACAAGCTAATAAGGTGAAAAAAAACGAATGAGGTCGCCATTCTTTGGTGAATTTATGGGCACGCTGGTGCTCATTTTGCTCGGCAACGGCGTCGTTGCCGGCGTGCTTCTGAAACGTTCTAAGGCGGAAAACAGTGGATGGATGGTCATTGCCACAGGCTGGGCATTTGCCGTACTCTGCGGAATTTTCACCGCTGTTCTTTGCGGCAGTCAGGATGCCCATCTCAATCCAGCCATCACACTCGCCATGGCGGTGCAGTCCCATGATTTCAACAAACTCATGACATACATACCTGCTCAAATGCTGGGCGCCTTTGTTGGAGCAGCCCTCGTATGGCTGCACTACTTCCCACACTGGAAAATCACAGAGGATCAGGAGGCGAAACACGCGGCGTTCTGCACTGCTCCTGCCATCCGGAATCCGATCGCCAATTTTCTTTCGGAAGTCCTCGGCACGGCGGTACTTGTATTGGTTGTCGGCGCGATGAGTTCAAAGCTGGTACTTTCTACCGGCGCGACGCCTGGATTCTCACCGTATCTCGTCGGCTGTCTTGTCTGGTCTATCGGTCTTTCTCTTGGTGGAACTACAGGTTATGCCATTAACCCTGCGCGCGATCTAGGCCCACGCATCGCGCATGCAGTTCTTCCAATTGCCGGTAAAGGAAATAACGATTGGGGCTATGCGTATATCCCAGTTCTGGGTCCATGCGCTGGCGGAATTCTTGCAGGCCTGTTACTCCGCGCTCTTGGCGCTTAGAAGTGGTGCAGCTTTTCTTCGACGGGCGCTTCCACTGGACGATGCGCTTCGCGCTCCAGCGACCGGCTCACCAGGTCTCGTGAGCCAAGCCCAACTGCCAGAGCTAACGCCAGGACGATGCCGCCGAAGAGAATCCCGAATGCGAGATCGACAATCCCACCGCCAATCGCAAGGTGATCGAGCACCATCGCGGCCGTGAGCACAAAGACCAGCCAGCGCACTCCCGTCGCCAGCAACCTCGCATATTGCAGGTTCAAATTGACTGCGCTGATAAGCACGCTCCGAGAGAGAAAGCGTCCAATGACAGTTCCAAAGAACAGAAGGATGGCTGCGCCAATCACGCGAGGCACGTAGGCAAAGATATATGCGGAAATTCCCGACTCCGCCGACGCCGCTTCAAATGCAGAAACACCAACAAGTACACCGATCGTCACGAACGACCAGAAAACAATTCTCGTCACCAGAATTGTTGGCGTGTGCAATGGAGTCCATTCAGTCAGCGTGCTCGTGCCGGAGCTGGTCCGCTCATCGAATTTCACCGCCATCAAAACCCATCGAACCAGCATCGCCGCCAGCCATGCAATTACGAGGAAGATGATCAATACGAGCACAAACGCAAGAATCCCAGGCAACAGGGTCGCAATCTTCGTGAAGACACGGCCCATGGACTCGCGCAATGATTCTTCAATCTGCTGCCACATCATTGTTCTCCTTCTCTATGGATTGAACCGGTCTGGCCATCTCCATCGCGACACCAGATATGACTTGCCTTCTTCGTAGGCCCTTGCCAATTGTTCGAAACGCTGTTCCGCTGCCAGCGGCGACCGCGCCACCACTTCCTGAACATACGACGCCACCCATCCCAGATAAAGCGGAGTAAGCGCTCCCATGAGATGTCCGCGATTGATTGTGCGCAACCGATATGCCAGGGCAAAGTCATAGATGATACGCACCCACAACTCGTCCGGCATGCGAAAAGACTCCGGTGGGCAGCGCGAAAGCTTCTTCAACTCAAGCAGCGTAACCGGGGGCAGAACCAGGCTCCAGATTTCCTGCAGGTTGCGTGAGCCTAACACGAAGGATTCGACGAGCGGCTTCGCATCGACGGGTTCGCCGTCACTGGTCTGTTGAGCGGCATTGCCGTACGTAGCTGTCGGCTGCGAATTCCGTACCCGCTGCCAGTATGGTGCATATGTCTCCATCTCTGCGAAAACGGAGCCGACCAGGCTCATCAGTATCGTGCTCAATTCAAGCCCTTCGGTCTGTGCTTGATGATGCACGTCGACAATTGCCTGGCACACTTGATAGCTGGTCATCGCCGCGTGCGTGGCCGGCCAAAGGAGACTGCCGTCGCCGCGTTCACGTCCGCCTGTCAATTCGCTGAGTTTGTGAAACATGCGTGCTGAGCAACCGAAGTCTTGCGCGAGAGGATATCTCACACGTTGCCCGTACAAGGCACGAGCGAGAGGCGCCAAAATACCGTGATTGAGCAGCCCATCAAACTTTCTCGACTGATAAATCGGCAATACAAGATCGCATTGCTTCTCGCGGATCGCTTGAGTTAGCGTCTGCAATCGCTCAACACTTAGCATCTTCAGATCGCCATGGAGAACAACGCATGCCTTCGCACTCAAATCAACCGCTAGAGAGCAAATCGCTTTCTGTGCCGCAGATGAGACTACCCATGGCAGAGTGGCAGGATCAGAGCCTGTCAGGGAATACGGGATAAAGCCTGCAGCACTCGCATTGGAGTCGCTGTCCAGCGCTTCCCTTCCTCCGGCGTCCGGGTACGCGATCACGGCGCCAGAAATGCCGGCTCTTTCCAGCAGGCTTGGTGCCTGCCCTTGAAGCTCCGTCACGTTCACGGAACCGGAAATGCCCAGCAGCAGATCTACAGGACCCGCTTGTTGCACCTCGGCTTTCATCTCATCTGCCAGGTCGCTCTTCGGCATTTGTGGTCTTCCTCTACTTTGTTACGGCAGCAATGACACAATTCCCGCCAGCGGAATACGAACCCAATCGGGCCGGTTATTCAGTTCATAGCCAAGCTCGTAGAGCGCTTTGTCCAGCACATAGGCATCGGTAACTAGCTGAAAATCCGTCTCGCTTTGTGGAATGATCGATGAGTTATCTGCGATCTCCCTATAGGCTCGCAAGAATTCCTGCGACACCGCCGAGAACCAAAGCCTTGCCCACGGCTCCATCCGTTGATGATCTTCTGGGCGACGAGTCGTATGCCTGACCATTGCCGAAAATGCAGCATAGTGAAATGACCGCAACATTCCGGCAACATCTTTTAGCGGCACCTGCTTTTGCCTTCGCTCAGCCAGGGGGCGCGCAGGCTCGCCTTCGAAGTCCAGAATCACAAAATCAGCCTTTGTTCTCAACACCTGACCCAGATGATAGTCCCCGTGAATCCTGGTACGCGTAAGCCCCTCTTTCACCTGACCGAGAGCGTTGAAGCAATCCGCAATCCGGCGTCTCTTGCTGATCACCAATCCACCCAATTCCACCGCATCGTCCGTGAGACGGGATAAGTTCGCCTTTAGTAGCTCCATGATTTGCGTGGCACGCTCGGACAGGTCTTTAGCGAGTCCTTCCAATTCGCCCGGCTTCAAAACTTCTGGACGAAAGTCTTCATCCTGGTTGGATGATGCCAGAGCCATATGCATCTCTGCAGTTCGGCGTCCGAGCGTGCTGGCCGCCTCCAGATAGATCCCCGCATGTTCGCGCACCACGTCTGCAGTTAAGTCTCGTTGTTCATCCCCAGGCAAAGATGCCGGGGCGCAGCTTTCGAAGTAACGCTCCAGTTCTTCCAGAGTCCACTGCCATCCATCCCCTTCATTCGCGACTAAGCCCTGAAGCATTGCAAGGGTTGCTGGCTCCCGATCATCGACAAAATATTCAATTGACCCACCAAATGGGGCAATCTGTATAAAGTCTGTCTGCTCGGTAAGAAACCGCGCGATTTCCGTGTCGGGATTAGGCCCGAAATCCTGTTTGCGAAAGCACTTCATGATAAGCCGGTCACCAAACAGGATCGAGGTATTGCTCTGCTCAGCGGCGCTGCGACGCGCGGGCATCACGCCCTTTTCGTCCATCAACTCAGGCAATCGCCGGCTGGAAATGCCTCGAATAGTTCCATGTCTGCTCGCGAGCGTCTCTTCTTGTGAGATCAGCGAAAGAAGTGTGCGGCATGAACTTTCTCGAACGAGAGCATCGCACAATAAGCCCTCTCGATTCGCGCTCCGAATAGCAGCCACGCTCGAAATTGGATTCGCTTCCTTTGCTTCGCGCGCAGCGTCATCGTAAAGAACAGTTAAAGGAACGAAGTAGCTCTCGGGGTTGCCCTTGGCGAATTCCATGTTCACGATCGTCAATACGGATTGACCCTCATCAAACGGAGCCCAATCTGTAACTGTGGCAGAGACTATTTGCCTGGATTTAGAACCAAACCATCGCTGCCGTTGTATGAACTCCGGCAGGATTGAGCCTCTCAACGCGTCGCCGTTGGGACCAGTAAATAACGACTCCCAATCGCCCTCGCGCGCGGTCTCAAGCACCACGGCCTGCTCTTCGCTGACAGTTTCAGACCAAATTTCAGGCGCAGGCTGAATCTCCAGCCAAAGAAAACCGTAAGGTCCGATTGTCAGTGGATATGACTGCTTCGTGATCACTGGAAATTCGACATATCCCAACATCTCAACGGGAGTCATTCCTTCAAATTCTGCCAAGTCGAGCTGCACAGGCTGGGCGAATCGAGAAAGATTGGCAAGACACAACACTTGCTCGTTACCTTTTTGCCTTACATAGGCGAGCACTTTTCTGTTTGCAGACGGCAAAAACTTAAGCGTTCCTCGACCGAAGACTTGAAACAATTTGCGCAAAGCAATCATGTTGCGCATCCAGTTCAGCAGCGATGAAGGATCGCTCTGCTGCGCCTCCACATTGATCGCCTGATATCCCCACACCGGATCCATGATTACAGGGCTAAATAGCTGAGCCGGATTCGCGCGAGAGAACCCGGCGTTGCGATCGGCTGTCCACTGCATGGGCGTGCGCACTCCATTGCGATCGCCGAGATAAATGTTGTCTCCCATCCCAATCTCGTCGCCGTAATAGAGGATGGGAGTTCCCGGGAACGAAAACAGAATGCTGTTCAGCAATTCGATGCGGCGTCGGTTGTTGTCGACAAGCGGTGCCAGTCTTCGCCGTATCCCAATGTTGATGCGCATGCGCGGATCGGCACTGTACGCCAGGTACATGTAATCGCGCTCATCGTCCGTGACCATTTCGAGCGTCAGCTCATCGTGGTTGCGCAGGAATAATCCCCACTGACAGTTCTCAGGAATCTCCGGTGTCTGCGCCATGATCTCTGTAATCGGCAGGCGATCCTCCTGCCGCAGAGCCATGTAGATACGCGGCATCAGCGGAAAGTGAAATGCCATATGACATTCATCGCCGTCGCCAAAGTATGGACGCACATCCGTCGGCCACTGGTTCGCTTCAGCCAAGATGACCCGGTTGTTGTAGTCCTCATCCATTGCAGCGCGAATCTTCTTGATGACCGCATGCGTTTCAGGAAGATTCTCGCAATTTGTGCCATCGCGCTCCACGATGTACGGAATTGCATCCAGACGAAGCGCGTCGACGCCCATATCCAGCCAGTACCGCAGAACTTTCAGCACCTCTTCCAGTACTTCCGGATTGTCGTAATTCAAATCCGGCTGATGCGAAAAGAACCGATGCCAGAAGTACGCCTGAGCAACCGGGTCCCAGGTCCAATTCGATTTTTCGGTGTCGGTAAAGATGATGCGGGCGTCCTGGTATTTTTGATCCGTATCGCTCCACACGTAGAAATCGCGCTCAGGCGATCCCGGAGGTGCGTGACGCGCCCGCTGAAACCAGGGATGCTGGTCCGACGAGTGATTAATGACCAGTTCGATCATCACCTGAAGACCACGTTGGTGCGCCGCAGCTAGGAACGCTTTGAAATCATCAAGCGTTCCATAACTCGGATGAACTGTCATGTAATCCGCGATGTCATAGCCATCATCGCGCAAGGGGGAAGGAAAAAACGGCAGGAGCCACAGACAAGTCACGCCCAAGTCCTGCAGATAGTCAAGCTTCTGTATCAGGCCGGGAAAATCGCCGATGCCATCGTTATTGCTGTCGGCAAAAGCCTTCACATGCAATTCGTAAATGATCGCATCTTTGTACCAGAGAGGATCGCTCGCACTACCGGAACTTTTTGATTTCCGCAGTGGAGTCATGTGCGTGCTCATCGCCTCGTCCATCGTCATAGGTAGTAGTCGAAATCTTTTTCCGTTCGAATTCGCCGCATTACGCGCAGAACATGGGCCGGAATTTCAAACGGGGATAGCTCGACAAAATTTCTCGGACCTTGCCAGAGATAGCGTTTATCTACGAGCTGATCGTGTATCTGAAATGGCTCGCGAGGATCCAGTCCGAGTTTCGCCAAGTCTAAATCAACCCATCCCGCCTGGACATGAAAAGGGTCGAGATTCACAACCACAAGTACCGTATTATCGCCTTCCACACTTCTCTTGCTGTAACAGATCAGGTATGGATTGTCCGTCGCGTGGAAAAACAAATCATGATTCATCTGCAGGGCGACATTCTCGCGTCGTGCTCGATTCACCGACCGAATCAATGGGGTCAGGCTTTTCGGGTCATCCAGATTCCAATGCTTCAACTCATATTTTTCCGAGTTCAGATATTCTTCGCCGCCGCGCTTTGCCGGAACGTTTTCCAGCAGTTCATAGGCTGGGCCATAAATGCCGTAGTTCGTCGCAAGCGTTGCCGCCAACACCAGCCGGGACATTAATGCAGGCTTGCCGCCTATCTGCAATTGCTCCGGCAAAATATCGGGAGTATTCGGCCAGAAATTTGGCCGGAAATATTCTTTAACCTCGGTGCTGAGCAGCTGATTCAGGTATGCCGTGATCTCCTGCTTCGTGTTTCGCCACGTGAAGTACGTATAAGACTGCGAGAATCCCAGCTTAGCCAGCCTCTCCATCACGCGAGGCCGAGTGAATGCCTCCGCAAGAAACAACGCATCTTTGTAATCGCGTTTGATTTCTCCAATTGCCCATTCCCAGAACGGAAACGCCTTCGTATGCGGATTGTCGACGCGAAAAATGCGAACATCATGCCCAATCCAGAAAACGAAGACATTCTTCAACGCATCCCACAGCCCAGCCCAGTCCTCGCTTTCAAAATCCAGCGGATAAATGTCCTGATATTTCTTGGGTGGATTTTCCGCATACTGAATTGACCCGTCGGCGCGATGTTTGAACCACAGGGGATGCTCCTTCACCCATGGATGATCGGGCGAACACTGAAAAGCAATATCCATTGCGATTTCGAGTCCGAAGCTCTTGGCCTTGGCCACCAGATGCTCAAAATCCGCGAGCGTGCCAAGTTCAGGATGTATCGTAGTATGGCCGCCTTCTTCCGCCCCTATCGCCCAGGGACTTCCAACATCACCCGGTTCAGTGGTTACAGAATTGTTCTTGCCTTTGCGAAAGCTCACTCCGATGGGATGAATCGGTGGCAGATACAGAACGTCGAAGCCCATGTCAGCGATATATTCAAGCCGCGCTTCGGCATCCTTAAAGGTCCCGTGTTTTCCGGGCACCGGCGAGCAGGATCGCGGAAACATCTCATACCAGCTGGAAAACCGCGCTCGCTCGCGATCTACAACAACACGCAGCTCTCTTTCATATTTCGTTTCAAGGGTAGTGTCAGCATAGCGCTCCATCGTTGCGGCAAGATCCGCATCGAGCGCGACAACCTTAGTGTCCTCGTCTCCACTTTTCGTTCTCAGAATGCGAGCCCATTCGCCCAGATGGATCGCGTCCTGGCCTCCAGCGCGTTTAGCGGCCTGCTCCACCAGCATTCCGCCAGTTTGCAACTCAAGAGCAATATCCTGCCCGGCCTCGAGCCGTTTCATCAAATCGCTTCGCCACGTTCCAAAATGATCGACGCTTCCCGCAATCGTGTAGTAGTAGTCGCCAATCTTGGCGACCTGAAATGAGGATTGCCAGCGATCATTCCCCAACGGCTCCATTTTTGCGCGATGCGGCTGAGCTTCGGCCTCATGCCAGAACAGGAGTTGACATGTAACTCGATCATGTCCATCTCCGAAGACGTTGGCTTCGACCTGAACCATATCGCCAATAATTCGCTTAATAGGGAAACGGCCTGCGTCAATTTCAGGATCAATGCCCTCAATCACTACGCGTTTTCTTCCATCCACGGGCTTCGTCATGATCTAACCGTTCTTACTCAAGAATAGGCACACAATTGCCTGCGCACCCGAAGGACGTCGGAACTTCCTCTTAACAAAGATGCCGATTAGCGGAAATTCGTTCGTTACAATCTGCGGGATTTTGGGTGTCGCATGCGCGAGAACAATATACGCCATGCGTCGGAGGGAAAGGCGCAGCAATTCACGACAAGTCTACCGTAGACCTCATAAACACAAACGCGGCATCAAATCTGATGCCGCGTTTGGTTAATTTTCCTGCAGTAAGCTTGGCTCTTCAGGAGAGCGCAGGCGCACGAGGCGATCAATAGTATAGGGAGCCCTCTGCGTCGCGGTGTGATAGTGCCGCACTTGAAGCTCACCCAGCAGGCCAATTGCCAGCATCTGAATGCCTGCCAGAATCAGCACTCCCGCGATTACAAACAACGGTCCATGCTGATCCATGACATGCTGGTGCGTGAACAACTTCAGCAGCAGCAGAAAGAATGAAATTGCGCCGCCGCCGAGCACGCTCAGGGCGCCAAAGCTGCCAAAGAAGTGCAGCGGACGCGTCATGTACCTCAGTAGGAAACGAATCGTCAGCAGGTCGAAGAAGACGCGGAACGTCCTTCCAATGCCGTAATGCGATTTCCCTCTCTCACGGTTCACATTCTTGATCGGAATCTCGCAGATGCTGGCTCCATACCATGAAGCCAGCGCCGGGATAAACCGATGCATTTCGCCATAAAGCGGGATGTTGTGGATCACTTCGCGACGATATGCCTTGAACGTCGTTCCGAAGTCGTGAATATCCACTCCCGAGAGTTTCGCCATCAGCCAGTTAGCGCAGCGCGACGGAATTCGCCGCATCACAAAGTTGTCGATGCGCTCCTTACGCCAGCCGCTCACAACGTCATAGCCTTCTTCGAGCTTCGCCAGGAAGTTCGGAATTTCATCCGGATCATGCTGCAAATCGCCATCCATGGCGAGAATGAATTCGCCCTGGGCATGATCGAACCCTGCCGCCAGCGCCGAAGTTTGACCGAAATTGCGACGGAGCTTCACCACCAGCACGCGACTGTCGACGGCAGCAATTTCTTCCAGCAGCTTATAGGTACGGTCGCTAGACCCATCATCCACGAAGACCAGCTCAAAGCTGTCACCAACCTGCTCCATTACCCCCTTCAGTCGGTCATAAAGAGTGGTTACGTTGTCTTCTTCATTGTGGAAAGGGACGACGATAGAATACTTAGACATATTTATACAATTATAGACTTCTGGCCGGCCAAATCGGTTCAAAAACAGGCATGAACGGAATCTCAGACTGCACTCTCCCTACTGACACCATGCTGTCAGTAGCCCTCTCGTACGCTCCTCTTGTAGTCAGTTTCACTCCAGAGAGGACATCATGCCAACCGCACAGGAAACCGTTGCATCCACGATTACGTGGTTTGAAATTCCCGCAGCCGACTTCCCCAGAGCCATTCAGTTTTATGAGACGATTCTCGGCACCGCGTTGATCCATCAGGCCGCGTGGCCGAATCTCGCCATCTTTCCTTACCAGCGGCCCGGCAGCTCGGGAGCCATTGGCTATGGTGATGGCTTCAAGCCAACAGGCGACGGCGTTGTCATTTATCTCAATTGCGATGGCAAATTCGATGCCGTTCTCAATCGCGTCGAAGGTGCTGGCGGTGCAATCGTCGAGCCAAAGAACCATCTGCCGGGAGTGGGCTGGGTAGCCCAGATTCGCGACAGCGAAGGCAACCGCATCGGCCTGCATGCTGCGGCATGAGGCCAGCGGTCTATGCAAAAAGCTCTAAGATAGTCCCGTATGCGTCGTGCCGACAGGCTCTTTCGAATCGTTCAGCTACTGCGCTCCGGGCGCCTGCTAACCGCACGCCATCTTGCCGAAAAACTGCAGGTCTCGCATCGCACGATCTATCGCGATGTGCAGGACTTGCAGCTTTCCGGCGTTCCTATCACAGGCGAAGCTGGCGTCGGTTATACGCTTCGCCGCGACTTCGATATTCCCCCACTGATGTTTGATCGAGAAGAAATCACCGCACTCGTCCTGGGAGCCCGCATGGTGCAGGCGTGGGGAGGCATGCAGCTTACCGAGGCTGCCAATCGCGCCCTTCGCAAGATTGAAGCCGTATTGCCCACGGATCTGCGTGAGCGCATCGACGAAGTCCTGCTCTACGCTCCGGGCTTTCGTGTGTCCACAGAACTTCGCACTCGGCTCGATGCCCTGCATGTGGCTGCTCAGGAACGGCACGTCATCCTCATGGCGTACGCCCGTGAAGACGGCCAGCAGAGCGTGCGCCGCGTGCATCCTTTGGCGCTCTATTTCTGGGGCGGCGCCTGGACGCTTGCCGCCTGGTGCGAGCTGCGCAACGACTTCCGCAGCTTTCGCGTAGACAGAATGGAGCATCTGGAAAGCCTTGACGAGATATTCACCCCCAAAGCTGGCCAGATGCTCTCCGACTTTCTGCGACATGTTCGCGCCGAGCTTGACCGCAAAAATTCTGACTCGATCTAAGGCATCCCAGCAAGAAAAAGGGCGGACCCGAAGCTCCGCCCAAGTCCTTTGGGGAAAATCAGAAAGTAAACCGTGCGCCCACCTGAATCAGGCGGGGGCTGGCCGCAGCGGTGATTTTGCCGTTCAATGAGGATGCAAGGTTCGCAGTGGGCGCGTTGAGGCTCACCATGTTGAAGGCGTTCGTAGCCTCGCCGCGTAGCTGCAACGTGAATCGCTCAAAGCTGATATTGCGGAACAGCCCCAGGTCGATATCGCGGTAACCAGGCGCACGAAGGTAGTCGCGCGGCGTGTTGCCATCCGCTCCACCCGGGCCAATACCCAGGCCAGGACCATTAGCCGTGAACGCAGCCGTATTGAACCACTGGGCAGCAGCAGTGGCGCGATTGCGATGGGTATCCAGGAACGCATTCTGACCAGCAACCAGGTTCGGTCGGCTGTTATTGGCGCTGTCAAAATTCTTGTTTGAGCCAGTTACGATGTTGACCGGTGCGCCGCTGTTGAGAGTGGCGATAGACGATATCGTCCAGCCATTCGCGAGCTGTTTCATGAAGGAATTCGATCCCCTGTAGTAGTCGAGATTCCAGATGCCCGAGATGCTGGCCATGTTGCGCCGGTCGTTGTCCGTAGGACCTCTTTCCTCCCACAGATTAGCGAAGTCTTGCGCATATGCTAGTCCCACTGCCGACTCGTTCGAGCTTTGGAACGAATGGCTCCATACATAGAAGCCGTTCAGCATGAGGTTATGCGTCAACCGCCGCTGTACTGAAAACTGGAGTGAGTTATACGAGGCCGTCTGGTTCGTTATTAGAAAGATGTTCTGTCCCAAAACGCCGGGATCGTAGGGACGACGTGCATTGATGCTCGCCTGCGATGTGCTCGCTCCCGGCGCATATGGAGCGTAGTTGTCGTCGATCATGATTGGCAAATCATGTGACAACGTCCCGACATAGGCGAGTGTGGCAGTGAACTGGCCGGGCAACTGTTGCTGAACCGAGCTGTTGATTTGGTAGACCAGAGGCCATTGAGCGTCTTTTGAAATGGTCTCGACGCTGGCCGCAGGAAGAAAGCGAGGATTGGACGGAGAATAAGTGTATGGGAATGGGTTGCCGGCAGGGAATGAAGCCGGATTCCCGTAGACGTTGGTGAATGATGTGATGGAGTTGAAGGTCTGGCGAATGGCGAAGGGTTGCGCGTTGGCCGGCTGGTTCCATTCGTTGCCGCTTACGCTGCCATAGAAAACGCCGCCAGCCGCACGAACCGCCGTTTTGCCGTTACCAAGGGGATCCCACGCCAAGCCGACACGCGGCGAAATATGGTGCCAGCGCAGATTGGCGATGCCTCGTGGCACGTCCTTGTCTCCAGGGAAGAGCATGCCCAACGGCGCGCTGGGAACAATCGTGGATTGAACATTGGGGACAAAAGTGGCGGTAAGGTCCGAAGATTCTACCGGAGGAACGTCGATATCCCACCGCAATCCCAGGTTCGCCATAAGCCTTGGAGTGAGGCGGTAATCGTCCTCAATGAATAATGCTGTATGCCAGTCACTCAAGAGCCCATGGTATGGCGTGTCCTGCTCCATAGTGTTGACCTGACCGGTGACAAAATCTCCGAGGGCATTGCCAGTCGTGGTTGGGGCGGATGTTTGGAAGGTGAAAACCCCAAAGTTGTACAGGTTTCCAACGATCATATTTTTGTCCAGCGCCAACTCGCCGCCGAAATTGAGCGAGTGTTTGCCCTTAGTCATCGTGACCAGATCGCGTATCGAATAGAAGTCCGTGGTCGTCACCGGACCCGCGAGTGCTCCACCAACGCCGAAATATCCAGATACCGTTAGCTGAGGCAGCGCTTTCGGCCCCTGGATTGTGAAATTTGATCCGAGATCTCCGAGAGAAACCGCCGGGAGATTGACACGTCCTCCCGCTACTCTCGTAAAGCCGATCCAGGCCTCATTAGCTGTCGTAGGGCTGAATGTGTGAACGTCACTGATGTTCACGTTCTGCTGCGTCGAGTTGGACTGATTGATATCCCATATGAAATTGCCATTCCCATACCCATTTTGCGTGGATTTGAGATAGAAATAGGTCGCCGCCAGATGATCTTTGGAGCCGAGGACCTGGTCGTATTTTCCCAGATACTCATCCTGGTTCGTCGGACCGGTGAAGAATCCCGTCCACGCATTGTTCGCACTGTTAGGCAATGGAATGTACTTGTTGATAATGTTTGCGGCTGTGGGGTCTAGCAAGGTGGACGGGACGCATCCCACGGTCGGCACCTGGCAGTTGGGCGAACTATTCGTTCCGTCTACCTTTGTTTTGGTGCCGGGCAGATTCGGAATCACCTTCGATTGCGTGAAGTCACCCTGCCGTTCCAGAGAGGTCGGAACCACGCCGCCGCTGAGGAACTGACCTACGGTTTGCCGCAGTCCGGCATAGCTGAAGAAGAAGAATGCCTTATCCCGTTTAATCGGGCCGCCGACTGTGCCACCAAACTGGTTGCGATGGTACGGCGGGTTCAGGGTTGCATTCCACGGAGTTGCGTTCAGACTCGTGTTCCGCACAAATTCAAACAAAGAGCCGTGAAACTGATTGGTTCCGGAGCGCGTAACGGTATTTACCACAGCGCTGGACATGCGGCCGTACTGGGCAGAGAAGTTACTGGTTTCTACGCGAAACTCCTCCAGCGCATCCGGGTTGGGCAACGGGTTTCCATAGTTGCGGATGCCGGTCATGTTGCTGCCGCCATCCAGGTAAAAGCTGACCATGGGAACGCCACCATCAATGCCGCCGTTGACCACGACCTGCGTTGACGGCACGCCAATCACGTAGTTGGGAGTGCCGCTGGGGTTAGTGGCAGGACTGGCACTGTTGGATTGCACACCCGGCGTGAGCGAAAGTTCCGCGTATGCGTTGCGGTTAACCAACGGCAGACCGATGATCTCGGCTGGCTGCACTGTTCTTGCCAGGGTCCCTGAGTTGGTATCGATGAGGGCCGGAGTTTCTGTAACTGTGACGGTTTGGGTTTGTGCGCCGACCGCCAAAGTTATGTTCAGGGCTTGCGTCTGGTCGACGGTCAGGAGGAGATTCTGTTGCACAAACTTCTTGAAGCCAGCCTGCTCCACTTCAACGCTATATGTGCCAACGGGAAGATATTGGATGTAGTAGGTTCCTTCGCTGTCGGTTGAGGCAGAGCGGGAGAGCCCGGTTGCGCCGTTGGTTGCTCTCACGGTCGCTCCAGGGACCACCGCACCTTGTTCGTCCTTGACGGTTCCCCTGATAGCTCCGGTAATCTGCTGAGCGCCTGCATCCATCGCAAAGCTCAGCAGGAACATCCCGACTGCAAGCAATGCGACAAAAGTACGGCGGACTGTGTTACTGCCTCCTAGGAATACGGACCGCATATCAATCGTTTTCACTGGAATCTCCCTTTTAACTTCTCGAACGGCAACCATCTGCTGCTCTGACAAATGCAGAGCAGATGGAAAGGTCACTGGACCATCTAGCAGTAAGTACAAGTCCGCAAAAATGACTGTCAACGAATAGCTGCGAAGATATCCCGCTAGGTGGTACGGCATTACCTTTTCAGGAATTGTGGTTCTTATAGCGGTACGCAGGATAGAAGGAACGAGCAAATATTTGTACGGATGAAGCCCGCATTAAGACACGCGGGCACCTGTTTGCGAAGCTTTTTCGACCGCAATCGTCAGCTCGCGAACGCCGCGCCGAATTTCGCATGCATCGATTGCAGCAAATCCCAGTTGCAGTCCTTCCCGATCAATCTTGCCCCGCGAATACCGGCTCAACGGAATCACGTTTATATTCCGCTCCGCTGCCAGCACTGCAACCAGTTCTCCATCTACTCCCGTATTCAGAAGACCCGCAGTTTGCAAACCAGCTTCGACGCCGGAGATTTCGAGCAGCCCGGCAAGACTTTCGCGAGCACCTTGGAGCAGAACCGCGAGCCGCTCGGCGTAGATCTCACGCATACGCCGCAGGTGGCGGCCGAAGTGTCCTCCCGTGATGAACTCGCACAACACCGCCTGTTCCAGCAACGGAGCGTGTCGCGTCGTCACTGACAGAATCGCTGCAAAATAGTTCACCAGGTCTGGCGGAATCACGAGATAGCCCAGTCGAAGCGACGGAAAGAGCACCTTGCTGAAGCTGCCGGCAAAAAGCACGAGCCCGTTCCGATCCAACCCCTGCATCGCCGGCACAGGACGCCCCTCATATCGGTACTCGCTGTCGTAGTCATCCTCAAAGATCAGCGCCCCAGACTTTCGTGCCCACTCCAGCAGCGCAAGGCGCCGCGCCAGGCTCATCGTGATACCCATGGGAAACTGATGACCGGGCGTGATGTAGACCAGGCGTGCCCCTTTGAGCTTCGGGGCGCGCAACTCCATCCCTTCCTCATCAAGCCCAATCGCGGAAACACGCGCCCCAACCGCCTCAAAGGCCATCGCGGCGCCAGTGTATCCAGGATTCTCCATACAGACCTTGTCGCCCGGATTGAGAAAGAGCCGTGCAACGAGATCGAGCGCCTCCTGCACGCCGGAGACGATCGCCACTTGTCCTGAAACACATTGGACCCCACGCGAAGTATTCAGATAGTCCGCTACCGCCTCACGCAAGGGACCATAGCCCATCGGATCGCAAGCCAGTAGCAGGTTGGTGGAAGCGCGCCGCAGACGCCGGGCTGTAGTTTGTGCCCAGAGCGTTGCCGGAAACAGGTCAAGCGCGGGCATGTTCGCGCGAAACGCCTGCGTTGGTCGCACTTCAAGATTGGGAAACAGCCTGACTCTTCGCGCGTACTCTGATATGTGGCGTCGCTGTTTGTTTTGCGAAGCACTTTTCGAATCGGAGCCCACCGAAACCTGCAGCAGTTCCTCGGGCAGGATTTTGCTCACATACGTCCCGGACCCAACGGTGCCCTCCACGTACCCCTCGGCTTTTAGTTCTTCAAAAGCGCTGACGATTGTGCCGCGCGACAACCTATACTGCCGTGCAAGATCGCGCGTGGCGGGCAGTTGGGTGCCTGGACGAAGCCTCCCCTCAAGAATCCATGTGCGCAAGCCGGAATAGAGCCATCGATAGGCAGGAATGCCTGGCTCGCGCGCGGGGAGCGCCCAACCAAATGTTGTCGGCTGTTTAGCCATACAATTGGTACAGGACAAATATCATAAATGGATCTTCTAAGTAGTCCAAAATGGACCTACTCTCGCCTACATGAAAGAG
>Ga0210392_10000935_pt1 | contig 16053 bp, 17 predicted proteins | sample IncBWC30OmetaG_FD_161057 | JGI IMG/M metagenome (GOLD analysis project Ga0210392, IMG submission 161057) | Forest soil microbial communities from Barre Woods Harvard Forest LTER site, Petersham, Massachusetts, United States - Inc-BW-C-30-O ...
CTGGCACAGTTGCGGCGATATACCGCCTTGCTTCTATACAAGGCCCCTTTTACACCGGCGGGATCAGGCCATTCATGGCAGCAATTCAACCGGGGAGATTTTAACGGGTTTATTTCGAACGATTTTGCAAAAGATGGCAAGGTTTCCGTCGAAATATATCTCAAGGAAAGGGATGAGTTTCTGACAATGTTCATCCAACGCACTGCACAAACTGGTGATATGAAGGACGTTTATCACATCCTTTCAATAATGAGACTAAAGGCCAGTCCGTAGCACTGAAGTCATGCGCAAATGAAACGCGCCACCCTCATCGCCGGCATTGTCCTGGTGCTGGTCATCCTCGGCGCGTGGCTCTATTTCCCGGGGCGGGAATTTGATGTCACCATCACGCAGCAGCAGATCGATGACGCGCTCCAGGCGCATTTTCCCGTCACCAAAACCAACCTGCTCATCCTGCACGTCACCTATTCCAACCCGCACGCAACGTTGCTGCCAGAGTCCGGCCGGATCGAGGTCGGGGTGGATGCCGCGCTGGAGGCCGCCCTCAAGCCGCGGGAACAGCCAAAGAAATTCACCGGCACCGTCGTCATGACCACCGGCCTCAGTTACCGGTATGAAACAAAACAATTCTTTCTCGCGGATCCCAAGGTCAGCAAATTGACGCTGCAAGGTGTGCCGCAACAATACCTCGACAAGAGCACAAATGCCGTCTCGGCGGTCATCCGCGAACAGGTGCAAAAGATTCCGGTGTACACCATCAAGCCCAAGAACATGAAGACCAAGGTGGTCCGGCTCATCCTCAAGGATGTGCAAATCAAAGACGGGGTCATCCACGCCACACTTGGGATCTGACCACGGCACAAACCTGCGAACCAAAGCCTTCAATCGCAGCAAGGCGTTTGCCGACTTCCTCTCCCCGCCAAACTTGGGAGAGGACCGAGCCAAGGGCCAAGCTTGGGGTTCTCTGATTTTTCCCGGCGAGTCCCGGCGCCCCCCTGCGTCTCTGTGCTTTTCCGGTTCTTGGCCCCTTCACCCGTGTTCGGGTTATACCCCATAGCCGCCCGCGCCCAGTAACCGTCTAATATCGCACCTGAACTCCGCAAAGGGATTTTGACTTCGTAAGCCACAAATTCTGCCGGAGCTAAAATTATGAAGGGCATTCATGAAAACGAAGACGTGACGGACAACCAATCCCGCACCGAGCAGGCCGAGGCGCGCACGGAACAAGCGGAAGCACGGACCGAGCTCGCCAAGACCAGGACGGAGCAGGCCGAGACGCGGAGTGAGCAGGCCGAAACCCGGACGGAGCTGGCCAAAGCCCGCACGGAACTGGCCGAGGTGCGGTCGGAACAGGCGGAGATCCGCTCGGAACAGGCCGAGTCCCGCACCGAACTGGCCAAGACACGGACGGAAGAGGCGGAGATCCGCTCAGAGCAGGCGGAGACACGGAGTGAAGAGGCGATCCGCGTTTCCGAACTGAGCTACCGGCGTTTGTTTGAGGCGGCGAAGGAAGGCATCCTGATCCTGGAATCCGACACGGGACGGATCAGTGATGTGAACCCGTTCTTGACCGGGTTGCTGGGCTTTTCCCACGGAGAACTGGTCGGCACCCGCATCTGGGAACTAGGCCCGTTCAAGGACCTCGTCGCCAACAAGGCCAAATTCGAGCAACTGCAACAGCAGGGCTATGTGCTCTCTGAAAACCTGGCCCTGGAAACCAAGGATGGCCGCAAGATCGCCGTGGAGTTCGTGAGCAACGTCTATCTGGCCGGTGACCACAACGTGCTGCAGTGCAATGTCCGCGACATCACGGAGCGCAAACGGGCGGAGGAGGAGTTACGCTGGAAAACAGCCTTTCTGGAAGCGCAGATCGAATCTGCGCTGGACGGCATCCTGGTGGTGGACAATCAGGGCAAAAAAATCCTGCAAAACCAGCGCATGAACGACCTGTGGAAAATCCCCCCGCAGATCGCGGAGGACAAGGACGATGGCGCCCAGGTGCTGTTCGTCACCAGCCGGGCGAAAAGCCCCCAAGAATTTGCCGACAAGGTCGCCTATCTTTACTCCCATCCCGACGAGGTCAGCCGCGACGAGATTGAGCTGATCGATGGAACATTCCTGGACCGCTATTCTTCCCCCGTCCGCGACCGGGCCGGAAAACATTACGGCCGGATCTGGACTTTCCGCGACATCACCGAACGCCGGAAACTGGAGGCCCAATTCCGCCAGTCACAAAAGATGGACGGCATCGGCCAGCTGGCCGGCGGCGTGGCGCATGATTTCAACAACATTTTGGCGGTCATCCAAATCCAGGCCGAGTTGATGAGGGAATCCGGCGGCCTTTCCGCCAAACAGCTGGATTATGCCAAAGAGATCGGCGACGCCGCCCAACGCGCCGCGGCACTGACCCGGCAGCTGCTGTTGTTCAGCCGCAAAGAAGCGCTGCAACTGGGCGATCTGGACCTGAACCAGTCCATCAACAACACCACCCAGATGCTGCGGCGCATCCTCGGGGAAGACATCCAGATCCAGTTTAAATTTTCCATGGAATCATTATTGATCCACGCCGACGCGGGCATGATGGATCAGGTGCTCATGAACCTGGCGGTCAATTCCCGCGACGCCATGCCCACCGGCGGGCGGCTGGTCATCGAGACTTCGATCGCGGAATTTACGGAACCGGCCGGCCAGCAGTCACCCCAGACGCGGGCCGGTTCGTTCGTGTGCTTGAGCGTAAGCGACACCGGCTGCGGCATCCCGGCGGAAAACCTTGCCCGGATTTTTGAACCCTTCTTCACCACCAAGGACATCGGCAAGGGCACCGGCCTGGGATTGGCGACGGTTTTTGGCATCGTCCAACAGCACCAAGGTTGGATCAATGTCTACAGCGAGGTCGATCATGGGACGACTTTCCGCATTTATCTCCCGCGCCTGGCCGGAACCGCCCAGCCCAAGCCGGAGCCGCCGACATTGGCCGCCATGCGTGGCGGCGATGAAACCGTCCTGCTCGTCGAAGATGAGCCGTTCCTGCATGCGTCCATGTGCAAAATCTTGGCGCCCCTGGGCTACCGCGTGCTCGAAGCGTTCAACGGCGTCGAAGCGCTGAAGCTCTGGAAAAAGCATCGTGATGACATCCATCTCCTGCTGACCGACCTGGTGATGCCCGGGGGAATGACCGGCAAAGAACTGGCCAAACAATTATTGGAACAAAACCCGAAATTGAAGGTGGTTTATACGAGCGGTTACAGCGCGGGAATCGCCAGCAAAGATTTTCAGCTGGAGGAAGGCGTCAACTTTCTCACCAAGCCGTTTGAAGCGCGCAAGCTCGCGCAAATCGTGCGTGAAAGGCTGGATACCGCCGCTTAATTTATGAATTGGAATCCGTTAAACATCACCGTCCGCGTGGGCTGCAATCTCGCGTATCAGACCACCGTGCAGACGCCCGTGCTCTTCGTACTCAAGCCACGGCTCGAGGGCAAGGTGATCGTGATGCAGGAACGGCTCTCGTTCGGCATCGGCCTGCCGTCGTATGAATTTCAGGACAGCCACGGCAACATCACCTATCGCTCCACGTTCATGCCGGGGCGCAATGAGGTGCGGCACGATGCGCTGGTGGCCGTTTCTTCACTGCCGGACAGCCGGGAAATTTTTGGCAACATCCTGCCAGTGGGGCAACTGCCGCATGAGTTGTTGCGGTACACGTTGCCGAGCCGTTATTGCGATTCGGACAAGCTGATGAATTTTGCGTGGAACCAGTTCGGCCAGGTTCCCCACGGCCTGCCACGCGTGCAGGCCATCTGCGACTGGGTGCACAACAACATCGAATACCGCTATCTGTCCGGCCGCGCCGACCTGTCCGCGTCCGAGGTGATCGAACGGCGCTATGGCGTGTGCCGCGATTTCGCGCACGCGGCCATCGCGCTGTGCCGCGCCTTCAACCTGCCGGCGCGTTACGTCACGGGCCATCTGCCGGACATCGGCTTCACCGATCCGGGCACGCCGATGGATTTTCACGCTTATTTCGAGGTGTATCTGGGGAACGACTGGCTCACGTTTGATGCGCGTTTTAACGTCCCGCGCATCGGCCGCGTCAAGGTGGCGCACGGTGCGGATGCGGTGGACGGCGCGTTTGCGACGATTTACGGCGAAGCGAACCTCGTCCATTTTGAAGTGTGGGCCTACCAGGTGAATCCCAACCAAGTCTCCGTGGGTGACCCGATAGATTTGTCCAAACGCATGGATGGCACTCCCATCGTGCGGCTGACTTAGCGGGCGGCCAACTCTGAAATCTCCGATAAACGCAGAGACGCAGAGGGCGCTGAGACTCGCAGAGGTGACTGCGTCACAGCCAATATTGTTTTCACTCTGCGCCTCTTTTCCTGTTACTCACACAAGTTGCTGCGCCCGGGGACGGGCGCACTCCGTGAGGACCAAGAATGAACGCACCATTAATCTGGTGGTCAAATGCCCATGAATCGAAAAAGTAAAAAATACCGCATCATCGCCCTGCGCTGGTGGCGCAAGGAAATCCGGCCGCTGTTGATCCTGTGCGCGATCCTTTTTTCCATCCGCTCCTCGCTGGCCGACTGGAACGATGTGCCCACCGGCTCCATGAAGCCCACGATCCTTGAGGGCGACCGCGTGTTCGTGAACAAGCTGGCCTACGATCTTAAGGTGCCGTTTACCACCTGGCACATCGCGCAGTGGGCCGATCCGCAACGCGGCGACATCGTGGTGTTTTATTCGCCGAAGGACGGCACGCGGCTCGTCAAGCGGGTCATCGGCCTGCCGGGCGACACGGTGGAGTTGCGCAACGACCAGCTCATCCTCAACGGCCAGCCGGTGGATTACGCGGCGGCGGCGGCAACCATACCTGAGCGGCTTTCCGGACTGGAACATGACCACGGCGTTTTCGCGACAGAAAAACTGGCCGACCATGCGCATGCGGTCATGGGCATCAACGGCGTCCAGGCGATGCGCAGCTTTGCGCCCGTGCAGGTGGCGGCGGGCCATTATTTCATGATGGGCGACAACCGTGACAACAGCTTTGACTCGCGTTATTTTGGCACCGTCGCGCGCGACCAGATCGTGGGGCGTACCGCGAGCGTGGTGGTTTCCCTCGACAAGGAGAATTATTGGATGCCCCGCTGGGGCCGGACGTTTTCAGCGCTGGATGGAAATGGAAAATAGGAACAGGGAAAATAGGGACGAGGCTACAATCATCACCCGTTATTGACCCGCACCTGCGGGCCTGTCACGTTACCCTCATGGACACGGCGCGCACTCCAGTCTCCAAATATGCCGGAATCGTGGCGACGGGCGTGTGGACGCTCGGCTGGGTCGTGGGGGCGTGCCATGCCGTTCAGCACGTCAAGACGGCGAGCAACCGGGCGGTGATGCTCAACCTGTTTGTCACGTTCGCATGCTCGGCTTTGGGGGTCATCATGACTTATCGCATCGCCCGCCCCGGCCAGATCTGGAACATTCGACGGAGGAGAAAAAGCCGGAAGCACCCGAGCCACTGTTAAAGCGCCTCTTTGGCTGGTTCGCGGCATTTGTGTGGTGCGCAGTGGCGGCGTTATGGAACCTGGCGGTTTTTGGAACCGTGGCCCGGTCAGCAACGGACGGAAAGGCTTTTGCCGTCCTGCTGGTGTTGCCGATGTCCGTGATCGGCTGGTTTCTGCTGAATCTGCTGTTTGTGGGCATCGGCATCCTCCTGGATCCCCTTTTTCAACGGGATGAGACGGTGAAACGATGGCCGTAAGGTGACCACCACGGAGGGCGGCGGCAGTATCCTAATTTGACCGGAGCGCGAGTTATCCCAACTCGCAGCGTTCCGCCGAACATAACAGTTTTGCGCTCATTAAGCGTTTCTGCGTTGCCACGCGCTGCGGATTGGGACAATCCGCGCTCCGAGCAACAGCAAATCAGGATACAACCAGGGCGGCACGGGAACTGGACAGGTGGGGAGGATTTTTGCATTCTAACCGGCCGTTTTCGGCCACGGTGGCCGAGGCGTGGAATCATTTTATAATCCAAACAACTATGCAGACTTCTGACTTGAACGAATTAAAAGGGCTGGTGCAGGAATTGCGGGCGGAACACGTGGCGCAGAAGGAAAAGGCGAAGAGCGAGCAGTGGACCAAATATGTGTCGCTGACGATGGTGATCATCGCGGTGCTGGCGGCGATCGCGACACTCAAGGGCGGCGGGTTCTCCACCCGCACGCTGAAGGAGATGAACGAGGCAACGTTCAACCAGACGCAGGCCTCCGACCAGTGGTCTTATTTTGAGGCCCTGTCGATCAAGAAAAACCTGTACGAAATCGAACTGGATCATCTGAATGCCGCGCCCACGCCGGACGCCGCCGCCGTGACGAAGATGAAGGCCAAGATCGCCAAATACGAAACGGACAAGGCCGATGTCACGGCGAAGGCAAAGGGATTTGAGGCGACGCGTGACGCGGCGCGCCAGACGGCCACGGTGGTGGCGGAACATTCCAAGGGGATGGGGCTGGCAATCACGCTGTTCCAGATCGCCATCGCGCTGGGGGCGATGTGCCTGATCGTGAAGAAAAAGCCGTTGTGGATCGTCTCGAGCATCCTCGCCGCGCTCGCCACGGCGCAGATGGTGCACGTGTTATATTTCCTGCCGATGTGAGGGGCAAAATACGGGGTGCGGCCGTCCCCGGCCGCAGCAACTTTAGCGAGCCGGGCCGCAGGAAATTTACGAAAGCTCTCTTCCCTTTGGATGTTGCTGCGCCCGGGGACGGGCGCACTCCGGAAAGGCGTCACCGGCCGGTGGGGTCACCCGGGAAACACCACAGGTCATTGGCGCTGCCAGCCATCGCCAGGTCGGTCCAATCGGTGAGCTTCATCGACCGCGCCCCGCCATCGAAGGCACCGAAGACGGCCACTTTGCCGTGCCGGCCGCTGACATTTTCATCGGGGCTGCTGGCGCCGTCGTTGAAAAGAATCTGGTTGTCGCTCACCGTGTTGTTGGCGCATTCCCAGAAAGCCACGCCGCCGGGGGTCATCCGCGAGAGCTTCTGTGAATTTGGGGTCAGGCCGTAGCCGCAGACCGCGCCGTTCATCACGTAGCTGGAGATCTGCTGGCCGCGCATCTGGAACAACGGGCTGTTGGTGTCGTCGCTCGGGCAGAAATACATCTTTTGCTGTTTGAGGAGCGGCCAGAAGGAGCCGGTATCCACCTTGAACTGCGCGGGGCCGGAGGCGGTGGGGTCCAGCGCATACAACCAACCCTGCTGATGCGTCACGATCTCGCCGGACATCCAGTTGGCCCACGGCAACCGGTCTTCGTCATCACCGGCCACGATGGCCATGGCCACGCCAAACTGTTTCAGGTCGTTCACATCCACCATGCGCCACGTCCGCTGCTTGGCGGCCGACAACGCCGGCAGGAGCATCGCCGCCAGAATGGCGATGATGGCGATGACGACGAGGAGTTCGATCAAAGTGAACCCGCGATTTTTAAACCCTGTCTTAACCATACAACCATAGACCGACGCGACGCGGCGCAGGTTAAAAATTATTTCAGAAATTTTTTTAAGGCGCGGTGAAGGCCGGCAAACCCGGCGCCTCACCGCGCGCATGTCCTTACATCACGTCAGAAGCGCCAGCGGAAGCCGGCGCGAAACAGCCCGTAACTATCGGTCTTGTCCGGGATAACGACACGGATATCCCCAAAAAAGCCCATGTGTTCCGTCATCCGATACTCCAGACCGGCACCGATCTGCCCGAAGGTCTGCTGGACGAGGTCGAACTGGTGACCGAGGCCGGCAAAGGCATACGGTGCGAAGGGAGTGTCGTTGATGGGAAACCGGCCGATGGCGCTCGCCGACATGCTGTCGATGAACGGGCCGGAGACGTTTTCGCTGTAGGCATCCGCACCCACACCGAAGTAGCGGTTGAAGAAGTAATTTCCGCCGATACCGAGGCCGAGACGTCCGCCGCGCCTTGAGCCGTTGGCTGATTGTTTGTCCACCGAGAGGCTGGAAAAGGCGTCGGCGGAGAATTCATTCGCCGCGTAGATATCATACAGCGAGCCGGATGATGAGTTACTCATCGTGGACGTGGTTGAGGTTGAGTTTGAAGTCGCAGTGTTGTTACTGGGGTCCTGACCCCGGGCGGAAGTGCCCACCAAAACCGATCCGATTGCGACTGCCAGATAAAACTGCAAGGTCTTCATACTAATCCTTTCATTTTTATTGGTTACGAGCATTTCCATAATGCTCCCCGATTGTTCCTTGGCAAACGACACGCAATGTGTGGGCAGATTGTGACATGCCAACCGATGAATTAGACACTTAACCCGGACATTGTGATCAGTTTTATTTTCCCTGGCAGGCAGGTCTTTACCCCATCTCAGCGAGGTTACAGACCCCATAATTTAAAGCGCGAAAGGTCGCAATGATGGACAGCGGCGGAGTGGCCGGGCCTTGACGTCTCTGCATTGATGGGCGTAGTGTTGCGACATGAATACGGCCACGCTTTCGCCGCCACCGCGTCCGCCACGGACGGGAAATATCCGCGGCGGCCTCGGTGAACCGGATCGCAACGGCCCGCGAGGGGGTCGCACCGGGTTCTCGCGCTGGTGGCGGATGGGAGCCAAATTGTTGGTGGCGATTTTGTTGGTCATCGTCATAACACAACTGGCGGTCATTTTGTTCCGGACCGTGCGTTTGTGGTTCTTCGCTTAAGCGGCAACCCGGTTATCTCATCATGCTTTGCAACCGCTGCAATGAACGGATCGCGACGGTTCATCTGACGATGATCTCTCGGGACAAGACGGTGAAGCAAGATTTCTGCGGGATTTGCAGCAAGGAATTCGTGGACCCGGCCCTGTACCGGGCTGGCGAAGGCGGGTTCAAGGTTCCCATCATTGATGAACCCGTGCAGGTCTTCAAGTCGTTGGCCAAGGCCGATCCCCGCTACACGGTGCACGCCTATGATTTTGTGTGCGACGGCATGTCCCACGCCAAGCGAAAACGTTACGGCAGCGCCTGCAAGCCCGAACACATCTCCGGCGCCGAGTTGTTGGAGAGCCTGCGCGAGCTGGCGTTGGAAACCTATGGCACCAACGCCCGGGCGACATTGAACAGTTGGGGCATTTTTCCGGTGCGAAGATTTCGGCGAAATCCTGTTCAAAGTGATCGAGGCGGGATTGGCGGCCCGGCAACCGACGGATTCAAGGGCGGATTTTCAAGGCGGGTATGATTTTGCAACGGCGTTTCCGGGGTGAGGCTTACCACCGGTGACGGGGACAGATCGCTGCATGGCAGTAAAAAAATGTTGTGGTCTCAAAAGCGACTGCGGCTTGGTGTGATTGGAAGGTTCCTCGTGAGCGACGCGTTCTCCCTCACCCTTACCCTCTCCCGCTGGGAGAGGGAACAGCCTTTGGACGGTTGCTTAAAACTCACAAGTCGTAGTGCTGAAGACTGCCATGGTTTTGCCTAAGAAGTGGAAATGGTCCTCCCGTTTCGGATACAAGGACTGATTCAGAGCGGCTATACACCATTTTTAAAATCGCTTTCGCGTATAGCAAGGGGGAGAACACCTGATATGCCAGGTGAATACCGGGTGCCATCTTTCATGGTTGAAAGCAACGATACCATGAAAATACATACCATCGTCATTGCGATTGTTTTAGGGGCGGCGCTGGGTACCCAGGCGGGGCCGCTGACCGGCGCGGCCATCGGTCCGGCACCGGCGCAAGCCGTTCCCAGCGCGCAACAGAAAACCGCACCGCCGGGCCTGAACAAAATGCCGCCGGCCCAGAACAATCAAAACAATAACGTGAACCAGAATGGCACGGTGAACACGAACGGATCCCTGAATCAAAATGGCACCGTCAATCCGAGCGGCACCGTAAACCCAAACAGCACGTTCAATCCAAATGGCACCATTAATACTGGCACCGTAAATCCCGGCAACGGTGCGCCATTCGTTGCGCCGAATGGCAACACCCCACAATCTGGCAACCTGCCTCAAGCAGGCATGCAAGGCATCCGGCCAAACACCGGTGCCCCGACGGCGGTCACGAGTTTTCCCTTCCAGCAACCCGCCCAGTCCGCGCCACTGAACCAGCAAGGCAATGCCAACAGCCAGCAAGGCAATGGAGACAACCAGCAACTCGCCCCGAACCCGTACGGCCAGCCGGTCTTTACCAACCGGCTGCCGATCTTGAACAATAACACGCCCGGTTTCACAAATCGTCCGCCGGTGTTTACGAACCGGCTGCCGGCCTTGACCAACCCGCCAACCATCCTGCCACCAGCGCAATCAGAATGAGGAAACGGGTGTATATGGTTTGATCAGAGGTTTAAAAATACATGCCACCTTGCCATGGGTTGGCAAACGCGCTCTCCACCACCCTGACCCTCTCCCGCTGAGAGAGGGAACAGCCGTTGGACGGTTGCTTAAAATTTGAAAGTTTAGGAACAGAAGGTCATCGTGGTCGCGCGGAAAAAAGCACCTCCTCTCCCCGGCCCTCTCCTCCACTCCGCGGAGGAGAGGGAGACCGGTGCCGTGGGTTTTAGATGGGGTCAAGGTTAGTTCCGGGCCACCGGTCGTTTTGCCGTTAAAGATGTTTATCGAAGAAATCTGCGATGCGACGTGAGAGTTCCGCGGTGGTTGGCGAGGATTTTAGCCAGAACGGGGTGTAGCCGTGCGCGAAATTGGTGATGACCACCAGGGTGGAATCTGCGCCGACAGCTTTTAACCGGTCGTTTAGTTCGACTGATTGCTGGAGGCTGACGAGCTGGTCGCGGTTGCCGTGCAAGATGAGGAACGGCGGGGCGTTGCTGGTAACGTACGTCACGGGGCTGCCGCGTACGAGCACGGGGTCCAGCGCATTCGTCGCACCGAAGGCAGCCTTGATGATTTTGATGCTGGATTGATTATTGGTTGGGCCGCTCAGCAAATCGCTCGGGCCGTAGAGGTCCACGACGGCTTGCACACGACTGGATTCGTTCGTCCAGCCTGCGCCCTCGAAACCGGCGCTGGCATCGGTCAGGCCCAACAACGCGACCAGATGGCCGCCGGCGCTGTCGCCCATGACGCCGATGCGGTTGGGGTCCAGGTTGAATTCCTTGGCGTGGGCGCGGAGAAAACGGACGGCGCACTTGGCATCCTCCAGCATGGCGGGAAATTTATTGTCCGGCGCGAGGCGGTAATCGGCGGAGACGACGAGGTAATTGCGGCGCAATAATTCTACCGGGCCCGGCATGAGGCCGAGCATTTCCTTGTTGCCCAGTTGCCAGCCGCCGCCGTGGACGTACATCACGACCGGCAAACGCGCGCCCGCCGCGTTGGTGGGAAAATACAGGTCGAGTTTCAGGTCTTGGCCTGCGGCGTGGCTGTAGACCACATCTGATTGGACGCGGGCGGTCACGGCCGAGGGGCCGTGTTTCCGAAATTCCAGCGCGAGGCACGAGGTGGTCAGCAGGAAAAGTGCGGCGAGGGACAGGGACAGACGTTTGAGGAAGCGAAATCGCATAAGCCCTGCAACAGTCACCCATGAATGGGAAAATGCAATCGGGTAAAGCCGACAGTATCGGTAAGGCGATATGAACATGGTAAGAGATGGCGTAGAAAATAAGCACCTCCTCTCCCCGACCCTCTCCTCCACTCCGTGGAAGAGAGGGAGATCGGAGGCTACGGGTTTAAGTAAGGTTTGAGGTTACTTGGATATTGAGGAGAGGGAAAATGGGTGTGGAAAGAAAGACGAGGATGGAAGATGGAAGAATCAACTGGCGACTGGAAAGTCGCTAGCACCGGCAGGCTCGAAAGCCTGCCCTACATGAAGGTTGCCGGATTCGCGGGGCGGGCTTTCATTTTTGCATGGCTTTTTGGATTTGGTCCGAAAGGATTTGCAGTTCGTCGGCGGTGATGGCGGGGGTGGCTTTTTTGAGGGCGGCGAGATAGTACTTGGTTTCATCGGGGGCGCCGGGGAAACCGACGTTGCCTGACGGGGCGTAGGAATCGATGATGACCTTTTTGTCCGGCGTGAGGATGACCCAGGAGGGCGCGCCGATCTTGGCGTATTGGCCGAAGACGGCCTTGCCATCGGGCATGTCTTCCCAATCAATGACGGCCACGACGTAATATTTGCCGATGATCTTCTGCACCTCGGGCTTGCCGTGGAACTTGTCAAACACCCGGCACCAGGAACATTCGGGGTAGCCGGACTTGAGGAAGACGAGCTTGGATTCCTTGGCGGCCTGCTGGCAGGCGGCTGCGAGGACGTCGCTGGCCGCGGTGGCGGAGTAAACGGGCTTCGGTTCCGCGGCGGGAGTGCTGACCAATGCGGCGAACAGAATGAGGACGGTGGCAAGGGTGGTGGTTAGTTTGGTTTTCATAGGCAGGTGGATTGGTTGGTTAGGTGTCATGTTTAGAATGTCCGTTGATGTCCCATCTGAAACGTCTCTTACTTGCGTTTGCGTTGTCCCATCCACGCTATCACCTCTGCCGGGACTCCGTAATCATCAAGGAACGTCTCGGACCCGGAAAGCCGCATAGCGTCACGTTGGATGAGGACACAATAAACCCGCTCGGCAGCATCATCAAGCAACTGAGATCTGCGCGCCAGCCGCTCCTCTTCCCGGGCCACGACACCAACCGCACTGTCGAAAGTCTTCAGCACTTCAAGAGCCGCGACCATCTTTTTGCACCCCGCAAAATAGGCTTCGCCTGCCTCTTGCAGGATTTCAGCGGCCAACGGGTTATCCGGATCAATGAACATGATGGGTGCGCTTTATCGTCAGATCATCGCGGATGCACAGGCAGATTGTCACAAAGAGAGATCCAAGGAAGCTTATCTTCGGTCCAAATATGCATTCTCGGAGCGATCTGGCGTGGATCATCAAAGCTGCCGACCGTGGCGCAAATGATGGGCTCATCCTCGGATTTAAGCCATAATAATTGAGTGCCACAGTCCTGGCAGAAGTATCTGGCCCGCTCGTTCTTGAGGTGTCGTTTGGGCGATCCAGTAATTTGGAAGCGGTCTCGTTCAAAACAGGCCCAAGTAACAAAGGGCGCACCAGATGCGCGCCTGCAGTCCTCACAATGGCAGTGACAAACGCTCCGCAGGTCAAGCTCACCACGAAACCGGACAGCCCCACAAAAGCAGCCTCCCTCAATCGTGTTGCGATCTTTAGTGTTCATCGGCGATGTGGCCTAGACGTTTAAAGATGAGCCGCCGCCGACTTGCGGCGTGAACCGCGACAGCGGAACTGACAGCGCCAACGGCGGTTGGCTTTGGCGACTTTGTTGGGCCACGGCTTTATTTGCTCTTTGGTTCCCATAACTCAATGCGGTTGCCTTCTGGGTCGGTAATCCATGCAAACCGTCCATAATCGTAGTCCTCAACCTTCTCTACCGCTACACCATTCTGCCGAAGTTGTGCCAGCATCCTGTCTAAATCGGAAACGCGATAGTTGATCATAAACGCCGGACGTGAAGAACCGAAATATTCCGTGTCCGCCGGGAAAACTGACCAGACAGTGCGGCCCAGCTCATCCGGTCGCTTATGCTCACGCCAGATAAAATCAGCGTGGCCATCGTCCGCACAAATACCAAGCTGCTCCCGATACCAGGCGGACATCCGTGCCGGATCGCGGACTCTGAAAAAGATGCCGCCGATGCCTGTGACCTTTTCCGTGTTATCGCTCATGCGTGTGAAAGTGGCCTAACATGTTAGTAAGCCACATAATTGCGGTTTATCACTTTTTGATGAGTTTGGTTCTAACGCCTTTTGTCCGGCGCGTCCAGCGCCATCTGATTACAAAAACGGGCTGATATTGGAATTGGGTGGCAAATGAGAGAGATTATTGGGGACGTTTAGCAGGACAGCCTCCCGCAGTGGCGGGACAACCCCTGGCTTTGGGCCGGAATTCCGTTGGAAATCTCTGCAAAACGTAGTGGGACAGGCATCTTGCCTGTCGTGTTGCCGCTTTTTCCAAGCAAACTGGACAGGCTGGAAGCCTGTCCTACTACTGGGGCTTGGCTATTTTTTGGGTGCCCACTCTTTCAGGAATGCCATCACTTTGGCGGGGCTGTGATGATCGCCTTCCTCCAATTTGCCGGTGTCCTGGATCGTCAGTTGTTTGCCGTCGGCATCCAAAACCACGATGGCCGGCAAACCAAACTGCATGGGATGCCCATATTTTGCATCAATATCCTTATTGTGGCCTTTGTTCACATCGATCAGCACCACCACGTAACCGTCTTTCAGCGTTGCGGCGATGTCCGGATCCGTTGCGAACAGCTTGTGCAGCCGGTGGCACCAGCCGCACCAGTTGGCGCCGAATTGAAGGAGCACATGCTTGTGTTCCTTGGCGGCGACGGCCAGGGCTTCCGTGATCTGTTTGGTACCATCGGCCGATTCATCGTAAATGGCCGGCGGCGACGGCTTGGCGTGGGCGGCGGCGTTGGTGTCCGGACTGGTTTGCGCGTTCAGGGCGCAGCAGCCGGTGAACAGCAGTAGCGGGATGAGGTGTCGTGTTTTCATAGTGATGCGGATGGCCGGGGCGTTGTGGCGGAGCGACTGCGTTGGTGACGGTAATGGGTTAAACAGCATTGTATCCATGCATCAAACGATAAATTCCCGCCACCAATAAAAGGACTGCGCACAATGAAATAATCAAAGCGATGAACCTGCTCCATGCCCATCTGCTTCTGACCATATCCATAACAGCAACCACCACCAATGAGGGGGCAAGGAAAGTGACTGCCAGAAATAATAAGGTCGGCCTAAAAATCTGAAACTCCGCCCTGCTGATGCCAATCCAGAAAAGGCCAGCAAGTGCAAACACCAGCATGCTCCAAACAAGCAAGCCGCGCGAACCGAATCGTGACGTACGAACCGACTCCCGGAGCCTTCGGTCGAATGCCGCATTTTTAGCCAACATATTTTTCAAAAGCGCGTTCATGTAGCCTAATATGGAAATCCCGCGACCGCGGGACACCGCCGGCTCGCGGCGAGAATTGCAACCGCAGCGCCATCAGCCTTCGCTCCGCAGCTACGGCTCGACGGGACGGCGGCTGGCTCCGGCGAATGGTCAGGCATACGGCTCATTTCAATCCATATCCAATGTCCAAACGGCATCGGCGGCATACAAATGACTCTGTCTCGTCATTATCCTCGCCCAAAAATAACAACCACAACGGCAAAACGAACATGAGTGCCATGCGTGATGACCACCATACCTGACCGCAGTGCGGGCAGCGAGCGTGGGAATACCCACCCACGAGCAACACGCCCCACAAAATCAGAACCAAGACGAGACCGAGATACCAAACCGTGTAATGACCGACGACGATGGAAAGAATGGCCGTGAGACCCATCAACATATTAGACCACCACTTCATAAACTTGGCGGCACGATATGCCCTCTTGATTTTCGGGTGTTCGCTCGGTTCTGGACGGATGGGGCGCATAGTATGCCTAACGTGGAAATCCCGCGACTGCGGGACGCCGCCGGCTCGCGGCGTTGACCGTCCCGCAGAGCGGGACGGAACAGCGATGGCCAACAGGCGTTGGCTCCCGCCTTCGCGCAGCTACGGCGCGGCAGACCGGCGACTGGTCAGGTGGCTGGTCTCTCATCGTTCTTGGTCAATGACATTAAAAAATTCCCGCTCTGTCCTTGCACCTGGCTCAAGTTTAGTTCGGTCTGCCCGCTCGATGCGCCTCCGTTGAATAACCACTCATCATAGGCGCCGCTAAAACGCATCCGAACCAAATACACGTCGGCGACAATCCCACGTGGCAAACACGGCTCGCCTTCACACACCCGGACCGCTTCGTCCAGAAGTTGAAGATATGTGACTGTCCAATCGTTTGAGAGAATGCCGGTGTGCTCGATGTCTGGATACCCGGTGCCGCGCACATGCTCACGTAATCGTGTCTCGATGGAAATGGTGTCTTTCATAGTAAGCCGCTTAACGTCCAGAGCTCAGGTACGCGGGAACTGTGGCAGGGTGAATCCGTGCACTCAATCGCAAAACGATAAGCGCGAACCGCGTTGGCTCCGGC
>Ga0210392_10000936_pt1 | contig 16051 bp, 24 predicted proteins | sample IncBWC30OmetaG_FD_161057 | JGI IMG/M metagenome (GOLD analysis project Ga0210392, IMG submission 161057) | Forest soil microbial communities from Barre Woods Harvard Forest LTER site, Petersham, Massachusetts, United States - Inc-BW-C-30-O ...
AGACCGTGTCGTTGAGCATGTTCTCGATACCGCTCCAGAGAGCCTCGCGGGCTTCCTTCCGGAGGGCATTCGATCCGCGCTTCGCGGGCTCCGGGATCGGCTCGCCGCTACCGACGAGGGCATCGTGGGGGAGCGCGTTACAGCAGGGCTTGAAGTCCATCCCCTGCCAGACATCAAACGAGCCGGGGCCGTTCTCCGCTTCGTGCTCTTCGAGGATTCCGTTGTTCCAGTAGTCGAAGCAGAAGTCGTACTTGGTCGGCCAGTCAATCTTGCCGAACTCAACCTGGTCCGACCGCCAGTGAGCCGACCTCTGGTGGCTTCCGCGCTTCCGGTCGCCGCGCTTAATATCCGCGCAAGTCGCCTCGTGGATCTCCACAGTCCCGTCGCTCACGTTGAACGCTATCAGTTTCATCTTCTCGCCTTTCCTCGTCCTATGCCATAAGTCTACCTCATGCATGGCAGGATGGCGAACGATCTGGCAAACTTTCTTTGACTACTTTAGGCGACTTCCGGCTACTCTGCAGCAAATAGCCCTGCACGGCCCAGAGAGCGATGCAGAGCGCAGCGACCATGGGCAGGCAGTAGTTACCCATCGAGCCGGTTTCATGAGTTTTGGCTGGTCATTGGTATTTCTAGAAAACCGCAATCGAACGGCTGCAAGTTAGGAAACCAATTTCGATCGGAAACCAATTTCGAACAAGCGTGGCCGGCTGTCGAACTTTTCCGCAAAACCTCTAGACGTTCTGGGCAGCCTCGGCTAGACTTTGGGTATGGGCGAGAACGAGAACGAGACGACTGAGATCCCCTGCGGGATGTGCGGCGGTAGTGGGAAGTCGCGCCTCTGCCCGCTGAAGCAGTGCCAGCGGTGCGAGGGCTCCGGCGCTGACCCGTATGCGAGCCTTTAGTCTTTCTTGGCGCGCAGGGTCTTGCCGTCCTGAGTCCAGGACAGCTCCACGCCTTCGTCGCTTAGGAGGTCGGCCGTCTGCTCCATCTGCGCCCGGTCCTGCGGCGGTATCGGTGGGGCTCCATCAAGCACGCCGAACTGGTAGCCAGTCGGGTCCTCGCCTACAGCCTGTAGGGCTCCGGCGATCCGGGCTCGCGTCCGCTTGCGGTTGTAGCGGTAGCCGGAGACGACTAGCGCGATAGCCGCCGCGACGGCCGCAAGCAGGCCGCAGGCAATCAGCATGTACTCCAGCGTCTGGATGATGATGTGGTGGTAGATGTAGATCGTTATGGCGAGCCCGACTACAAGGAAGAAAGCGCCCACGGCCGGAGACATCTGCGCGTTGCTAGCGCTCCGGTACATCCATCGCTTAATCATCGGCCCTTCCTGTTCTCTAGCGCGTAGTCGTGAAGCCATTGCTCGTCATCCATGAAGCCCTGCGTCCAGGTTCGCTTGTTCCCCTGGCACACTAGTATCTTACCCGGTCCTTCCAGACAGTCCATAGCCGGAGGGCCAATCGTCCTTGTGAACTGGTTAGGCTGGAATCCTGCCGCGCAGAATGCAGAGAACGCGAACTTGAGGGACTGCCCACCCATCGCGCGGTCGGTAAGGTCCTGGAACATGAACTCACCGAACATGTTCGCCTGCCGGCCCTGCTGGAGAAGAGGCGCGATTGCCTCGGCCCAGATAACCGGGCTCGCGGACGACTCGCCTAGGGTCTTGGTCCAGTAGGTCTTGAGCTTGCCGCCCAGGTGGTTACCCTCGTCGCAGAATACCCAGATGTCACCAAAGTCGGAGAGCCGCTTGCGCTTCTCGCGGACGGCCGTGTACCGGGATTCGAGAATGCCGTTCAGGTCATAGAAAGTCTTCCAGATCTTATCCATCTCCGTGACCGGATTGTCGAAGATGTGGATGCCGGGAATCCCGTGAAGAGCCTCGAATGAGACCTGCTTGGTGTCGATGCAGTAGATGTCGGCTAGTGGGTCCTTGTGGGCGATCTGCGCGGCCTTAACGAGGAAGCTCATGGACTTCCCAGTACCGGAGCCCATGAAGCGGCACCACCACGGAAGGTCTCCATTGTGGCTCTGTACGTACATCGTCTTGTCAGCCCGGACGCCTAGCCCGGTCTCCCGTGGGCCCAGTGCTTCCAGCTTGTCTAGGTAGTCGCGGAAGCGGACCATGTCCGGGAGCTTGGGAACGATGACCGGAATCCACACGAGCATGCGAGGCGTCTCGGTAGTCTTCCAGACGAACCGGACCTTGCCGACCGTGTGCGCCTCGATGACCTCCTGTACCGGCTCTCGCTCGCGGAGTAGCGCGCCGAACGTATCGGGCAGCTGGATGCTGCCCTGTTCCGGGCTCATCTTGAGCCGGGCCGTTACCTCGGCAGCCGAGCAGCCCATCTTGCTCGCGAGCAGGGATGCGAGGACGTTCTTGGGTACACCCTCCAGCTGTGGCTTCTCTTCCACTTCCAGGATCGGCCGGTTACCCTCCGTCATCTCATCGGCTCCGAATACCTGCCGGGCGATCTTGGTTGTGGCGAGCGCGGGCTGGCTGACGGGATGGGTTCGCCGGTAGGCGACACGAGCCCGTAGCACGACCACAGTCAGCTTCCAGAGTATAGCTAGGACGATAGCGATGGTGATGGCGCGTACCGTGTCGGCCGGGCTATCCGCCATACAGCTCAGGATCACCAGGACTAGGATCACAATGACGTTGTTACGGATTGCCCGGTAACCGCGCGACCGCTGGGCGAAGTAGACGATTGCGCCTTCTGGCGTTGCGCGGTTAGAGCTTCCGGCTATGCTACGGAGCCTGCGCTCATCGCCATAGCTCTTGTCCGGATGGATGTGTGCGCCCGTGTGGAACCGGACGAGGACGCGATGAATCTTGCCGGGCCGTCCTGGATGGCGCCAGCCGAGGTACTCCATGCCGTAGCCGTTCAGGATCCAGCCGGAGGCCGTAAGGATGTACAGCCCGAACCAGAACACGAACGGCACCCACCAGGGGAGGTGGAGCTGGTGCATAACAAAGTCAGACATCACCCACTCCGTTCGTCAGGGTGTTCCCTGTAGTAGTCTTCCTTGATGTCTGGCGGGAGAGGTCCGCGCCGGCCAACGCGACCACGGTACTCGTCGCGGTTCAGCGCCCACTCGCGGATATGGATGTCCGGCTTGTGCCGCTGAGTCCAGCTTCCGTCGCGCGGAGCCGTCTGCCTAGCTGCGCGGTGCTGCCGGAGGACGTCCGGAGGTACAACGTCCGGCGTGCGCTCCTGCTGTGGCTCTGCGGGCTCTAGCGCCGGTTCTGCGGGTGCGGGCTCGATGCGCTCGCGGACGTTCCGGACGGAACGTGCCTCACGCTGGAATTCGTCGGCCAGCGTCAGCGCTACCGTCTGGAGAGCGCGCGACCGCGCGACGATGATGTCACGGAGATCGCTGAGCGTGGCGAGGGGAAAGAGGAACCAGCGCACGATGCCATACTTGGGCAGTGGCGACGGGTAGATGGAGCCGGAGCGAGCCTGCGCCTTGCGCCGCTCGTAATGGATATGGATGTCATAGAGCACGACCGCAATGATCGGTAGGCTTGCCCACATAACCCATGCGCCGTACGGCTCGCCGGCCAGCCGGGCATGGAATGTCTGAAGGAAGGCTGAGACGAGGGCGAGGCAGTTGACGAATGCGCGTGGCTTGCTGCCAGACATACCCTTTTGCGCATACTTCAGGGAGTAGTCGGCTCCCACGAGCGCGGCTCCGTCGAAGCACGTACTCATGAAGATGGCGATGAAAGGCGGCACGCCGAAATGGCGCGCGACCCAGAAGAGGGAGTAAGCGCTCACGCCGAGGATCGGCACGAGTACGAGCAGCCAGATAAAGCGTGTGTAGGCGATGCGTAGAGCAGCGCCCAGCCTACTCCGGAAAGAGCCCGTAGGCGTACTATCGGTCATAGGTCCCATCCTTTTCTCCGCTTAGAGGTTGGGGCTAGCCCTGCCCGGAGCGCGGCCGTGCTTCGGGTGGGGCGCTTATGCCTTACGGCAAGTGTACCCTCTTACTCACATAGTTAGTCGAGTCTCTTTCTAGCGGTCGCTTTCCGGTAGGTGTAAGTGGTACGCGGTAGGCGGTTTAGTAAGGGGTAAGCGGTAATCTGTAGGCGCTTTTAGAAAGCGAGAGCGAGTTAGCGACGGTTCGCGGATCACTGCCCGGAATGACGAAAGAACAGCCGTATCTGGTCCGGTAGCTCCGCCAGGATGGCCCAGTCCTCGTCGGAGATGAGCGGGGCATAGGTCGCCGGATTACCGACCATAGTGGCCATCCCCATGATGATGCCGTGGGCCGTGTGATCATCAGGCGTGTCGGCTCCGGCCCGGCTCTGCCTGCGCTTGCGATCGGGCGAGCCCTCCTGGATCTCTTCTGACCGGTAGGTCTCGTTGAAGTCGGGCAGCTGCTCAGGCTTCCAGCCGTCCATGCCGTGCTCGATCATCGAGCGCCAGCAGCGCTCCATCCGGGAGAGGTAGCCGAGGGAGCTGCCCTTGCCGCCATGTTCCTGAATTGCGTCGCTTATTGCCTGGAACGTCTTGCCGCCATTCAGGTTCTTTTCCTCCCAGATCAGCCAGGCCTCGCGCCACTTTATGACGGACGCTTCCGCTGCGGGTGCGTCGAATGCCTTCTGGAGCCTGACTATCTCTGAAATTCTGTCGACCATTGTTGCTCCCGTTATCCTAGGGGATAACCTAATCATAGCGTATCATCGGACGTATGACTATTAAGGCTATCGAAACGAAATATGGCGGATGTAAGTTCCGGTCGCGCCTGGAAGCGCGGTGGGCCGTATTCTTTGACGTCTGCGGCATTGCCTGGGAATACGAGCCGCAGGGCTTCACAGTCGATACGCCGCGAGGCAAGATCAATTACCTTCCGGATTTCTGGCTCCCACAGACCGGGCAATGGGCCGAGGTCAAAGGATATCTCGATACCGATGGTATGCACCGCCTATTCGCGCTCGCCTGTGGAATGGCACAATGCGGCCGTGGGCGGGATCTCGTCGTGTTCGGTGACGTGCCTAGGCTCCGGTCGATGTCATGGCCTGTACAGCTTCACTGGCATCGTAAGCTATGGGGCGTTGCGTGGGTACCGGAGGACGGCTGCCCCATGCGCCGGCCACACGTCGCAGTAGAGGACAGCGCGAGGACGGCGCAGCGGCTAACGGACGGCTTCCCGTTCGGCGCGCCAGACTGGGCGCTGGACGGTCTAGAGCGGGCTCGCTGCGCCCGGTTTGAGTGGGGTGAGTCGGGATGACTCCTGTCGATGAGCCAGCCGAGGAAGGTCAGCCGGAGCTAATCGAGCGCGGTCTAGTCTTCCATCCAGCATCAAGCATCCGGAAGCTCTACGCCTGCCCGGACTGCGAGGATGAGTATATTGATGCGGTCGCTCTCGGCGCGCATCGGCTCCGCGATCACGCGTAAGCGCGTGATCCTACTCGTCGTGCTTGTGCTGTTCGTTACCGGCATCTTGTGGTTCGGACCTCCGCAGCACTAGGCAGGCCGCGCCTCGCGGACGATAGCCCTAACGACTAGAGCGGTCGCTAGTAGGGTAACCGCGAGGACGGCCGCAAACACCATGACGAGAATCGAGCATGAGAACGGCTGGCCGTAGAGCGTACCGGTTACCCGGAATTTTCCCAGGATAACAAGGAACACGGACGCGAGGATCAGCTTAAGCATTTCGCACCTCAATAACCGGGTAGGCTTCCACGGCCCATCCCGCTGGTAGGTAACGGCTGACGGCCGCAAGACGCGACCAGACATTCCAGCCGAGAGACAGGATAGACGGCCCGACCGGAACACCGTTGTGCTCGATACGGATTACCCAGATCATGTTACAAGGTTCCATCGTCTCGCCTTTGTTCGCCTAAGTACAATAATAGCCCGTAAGGTCCAGTCTGGTCTAGACCCTACGGGCTATCAATTAGACTTTTTCAGGCGAGACCTTCTATCACAGAGTCCTCCAGGTCTGGTGGCGTAGGTAATACTGGACCTCGCGGACGTAGCCGTCAACGCCGGAGTTATAGCCCGACTGCCACGCGGAAACCGTTCCCCAGAAGTTGTTGTATACCGAACGGCCCATGTAGCTGTGGCCGGTATAGACGGAGCGGAGCCAGGCCGCCATCAGATCGGCGCAGAAGGCCGTTGACCGTGACACCCATGGATAGCCTCCCCACGCATTGTCGTTGGTGGGTGGAGCCGGTCGCGCGACCTTCACCTGCAGGATACACCAGGACTCGAATCCGTGCGCATCGCGGTCGCCCGCCTCCCTCTGGTTCCAGGTAGACTCCGCGACGGCCTGAGCCTTGAGAGCGTTCTGATCCCAGCCCCACTTACAGGCTGCCCATTCAAGGATCTCGTCGGTTGTGCCCTTGAAGTTGCCGGTTACCTTCGCGAAGTTCCGGGCCATGACTGGGTCCTGAAGCCGCCAGGGGCCGAGACGGAGCTTCGTGCCTCGCGGAGGTACTGTGTGGTTGGCTACGGCGTTCCCTGCGACGCGCTCCGGGGCGAGCTGGACCCGCGCGGCGCAGTAGGCATCCGGACGCGGCAGGGTCGCGCTCTGCGGCGCAGTGCCCCAGGACTGGCGAGCGGCTGGCCGGCTCGTGGTCGCGGAGACGTAGCTAGACAGGACAAAGGTCCCGACGATAGCGGTAGCCAGGACGAGGAAGCACACGGCTGTGCGCAGGATAGGGTTGTGCATGATACCTCCTAATGCCTGAAAGCCCGGAGGTAGTCTATACCCTCCGGGCTCTCCTGCCCCAGCGCCGGCAGGGCCGCGTTGCCTCGCTGGGAGTCTTGAGTTGGTTACTGTCCGCCGCACATCCGGCAGAAACAGAGCGCGTTACCGTAGCAGTGATTGGTGCCGCTGCGGCAGCCGCTGCATACCCAGCCACGCACTGTCGCGATGAACTTTGTGATCATGATAATTACCCTTCGCTAGATTTGGATTCCAGTACGTTGCGGATCGCCCGGAGGTCAGCGCGGATATCCTCCATGACGGCCACGAGGTCTAGCAGGCTTCCGTAGACGTCGTCAAGATCGGCCGTGGTCTTCCTACGCCTCCACCAGAACATCGGTCACACCCCATCGTCGGCTAGCCGCTTCGCGGTCTCCGGATCGATCTCTAGAATGACCGGCTTGCGGTCTAGCATTTCCTTCAGGTCCTCGGTCGGCGTCTCGGCTAGCTCTAGCGTCTCGGTGATGCCGAGGACGACTAGCTTCGCCTCGTCTACGCCGTCGATCACGGTGCAGTAGCGCCGGACGTAAGCGAGCATCTCGCCTAGCTCGCCGTTGACGACGAGGTCATCCATCATGGCCTCGGCCATCTCGATGGTCATGCTGTCGTCCTGGCCGGGAAGCTCCGCGAAGTAGGCCAGAGCGGCTCTCGCTATGATTAGCTCCGCTCCGAGTAGGGTACTCATATCAGTGCTGCCTCTCGCATCGCCGTAAACAGGACGATCAGGTCAATCATCAGATGCTCACCGTTCCATCCGCAGTGCTGCAGAAGAGACCGGAAGTACATCACGGTCCACCACACATACTCGATCATCGGACCTTCCTCCCGTTCCTGATCTGGCCCTTGACTACCGGCTTGAGGAACTTCCGGACTCGCGCCCGGATCTTCCGGGTAGCGTTCTGAACGCCTAGCGTCAGGAATACGCCGAGGATAATTCCCACGACTGCCATTCCGGCCATTGCCTCGCCTTTCCTCGCCTTTGATGTTGGAGCCGCTGCTGCCCTTGCCTCTAGCATGACCGGCCAACTTCGCCCGCTTCCAGCCTAGCTCCAACACTACAATAGTACCTCGCGGAGCGGACCTAAGTCTACCCAGACGAGAAACTTTCTTCTGATATTTTCAGTTCGTCGGGCGAGTCCTGAAGAAATGCTCCGGCGTTTCGTCCTCGTCGGCCTGGGTGTGGTGTACATCTGCTCGCCTAGGTGACGTGAACGCGCGCTCCGCGTAGCCGCGCCGCTCTGCGGCTTCCTGCGCGAGGTAGGCCGCTATGGTAGCCTTGACGTGCCGCTCGAATTTGGCCGGATTGACGCAGTCCATGCCGCGCATGATCCGCTCGGTAAGCTCGGCCGCAGGCGCATCGGCCTCAGCCCAGTCGGCTACTGAGGGAAGGAAGCGGAGCGGTTCTGGCTGTTGCTTAGACATGACTTGCCTCTCTAACGTGGAAGAGCCCGGCTCCGTAGAGCCGGGCATCTTTCCGATCGGTCAGGCTTCCGGCGCGCGCCAGTCGCTCGTGGTCGGCCGGGCGAACCCCTTCGGCCAGTAGCGCTCGTGGGCACGGCCACCGGTCGGGAGGACCTTCAGCCAGTTCGCGATCTTGGTCTGGTCGGCCTTCGAGTGGCCCTTGAAGTGGGTCGCGACGAGGTCAACCAGTTCCTTCGCGAGGACCTGGTTCGTGTCGCGAGCGGAGGGAGCGGAGCCGTTGCTCGCAGCCTTGTCGGTCGCGGCCTTCGCCGGAGCCTTCGCGGCACCGGTCGCAGGCTTCGCGGCCGCAGGCTTCCGGGCACCCTTCGCAGGAGCCTTCTGGACCTTGTTCGCAGCCGCAGCAGCCTTGGTCGCGTTCGGCTTCGGAGCGGCCGGAGTCGCAGTCGCGCGGCGGGCACGGCGCGGAGGGGTGGCCTTCGCGGTCGTGTCGGTCTTGGGCTCCTGAAGCACGCCGGCCAGAACTTCGGCATCCTTGGCGGCCTCGTGGGTGGTGGTCGTGTCGGTCATTTTCTCGCCTTTCGCCTAGGCCGGTCGCTCCGGCCTTACAAGAACAACTCTACCCTATGATTTGAGCGGAGTCTACCAATCCGTGAACTTTTCCTGAACTTTTTCACGGGATGTAGCCGAGGACGCGCATCATGCTCCACCATGGGCAGTTCTCGTGATGATCCTTCCACCATGGCATGAGACAGGCCGCGCAGCGCTCGCTTTTCGGTATCACGACATCAAGACTCAAGGGAGGCTCGCCTGCGCTGAAAACGATGTCGGCGTTTGACTCCCACAGGCCGGTCGTGGCGGTGTAGATAAGGTACCGGCCGATATGCGGGCCGTCTAGCTTGACGTTGATCTCATCGACCACGTATCCCTCAATAACCGTCTCGCCTTTGTATATTGCACGGACGTAAGTCCCGTTGGGTATCACGAACGGCTCATTCTTATCAAACATCCGCCATCCACCGATCGCCGCGAACCGTCGCCGGTCCTCTTCGCTCATCGCTTCCTCCCTACTCGAATAGGACTAGCTCCGCGAAACCATCGCTAGTTAGGACCTTACGGCACCACGCGGCGCATTCCTCGTCGGGCTCGCCGTACGCGCCGATCAGTTCGGCCATATCGCGCAGAAGGTGAATCAGGACGAGGGCCGGATTCGTCTCATAGGTCTCGGAGACGTCCGCGCTCGCTAGCTCGCGCTCGCGCATAGCTTCCCACTCGCCGGTCGGGTTAGGCCGCTCACAGACCCACGCGAGGTCTTCCGCGTCCGGCATAGCCGGGTAGAACGCCTCAGGAGCCGGGCCGCGCCTCGCGTAGGTATAACGGCCCTTCAGGATCATCTCGTCAAACTTCCGGGTAGCGCGGTAGACCACAGTCCCAGATTCGATCTCTTCGCGGACGTTCCCCAGGAAGGCTTCCTCAGTCTCGTCGCGGTAGCGCTCCGCGAGGACGATCATACGGGAGCTAGTTACGCCGGCCAGGAACGCGCTCCATCGACGGCTCAGCTTCTCACCGGCCGGAGAGGTCCAGTCGCACGGGACCTTAACCGTCTCAAGGTCAAGGAAGGTCACGTCATTCCGGAACTTTCCCGGAACTTCGATCATCCACTTTTCGGTCATCATCTCGCCTTTCGTTCGCCTACGGCAAGCTTACCCTACTTCTGCGAATAAGGGAACGGCCTAGGCGGGGAAGTTTCGTCAACTTCTGCCTAGGCCGTTCCGTCAGCCGTTGAGCCGGTTCATATCCGGCATAGCGCGCAGGAGCCGGAAGCCAAGCCCTGCGCAGCCGAACTCATCCGGCAAATCCGTCTCCTGGCTCGCGCCGCTGGAGCCGTTCGGGTTGAGGTCCATCGTCACCTCCCTCCTTCACTCGCTTGAGGTACTCGCGCTCCGTCGCCGCGAGGTTCTCCGGCAGGAAAATCTCATTCTCAGGGTAGAGGTAACGCTCCACCGCGAAGTAGAGCCGGGCCTGGCGCTCCGTGAGAACGCCTTCGCGGATCTCATCGAGATCCTCAAGGACCGCATGCAGCATTCCGTCTATGCGGTCGGTCTCTTCTGATGTCATAACTCGCCTTTCCGTTTTCGCCATTACCCCAATTATACCTCATGGGTTCCGGAAAGGCGAGAGCCCGGCCACCTTGCCGGGGGTCGGGAAGGTAACCGGGCTCTCTGGTGCCTGAGGCGCGCCAGCGATAACGCGCCATCAGGCCGTACAGCCCTGTCCGGCCGGAAGCCGAGCGCACCGTTCAGCGTGACCCTAACCCGTAGGTGGGGCGCTGGTGATCGGCTCCCAGCCGGGCAGAGGTCTTACTTGGCGATCTCGAACACGAACGAGGCCGCGCCGGTGCCGTCCTCGGTGCCGGTCTCATCCCAGACACCAGCGGCGGTGCCCCTGTGCTGGCTGACCGACGTGATGACGAGATCCTCGGAGCGCGAGCCCTGCGGGTCGGCCGACGGATAGTTGGTGTCGAGGATCAGGTTGCTGCCGACGCAGAGGCCGTTGACGCGCAGGACCTGATGGCCGGCCGGAAGGCCGCCATCCTGCAGGCGACCGGTGACCACGCCGTTGTTCGCCACGTGGAGCACGGTCGGGTAGAGGAAGTCGGTGCCGTTGAACGTCAGCTTGAGGACGTTCGGCCCCAGCTTGTACGCGCAGACGTGCGGAGCCGGAATGTTGGCGGTGGCCGCGCTGGCGGATGACGCGAGCGCTCCAGCGCCCAGGGCCGTGGCTGCCGCTACTCCGGCACCGATTGCTGCGAGCTTGGTTCTGCGTGAACTCATGAGAGTCCCTTCATGTGTATGCGTGGGTCGGTCCCTCGCCTCCGCTAACCGTACCGGAGAAACAGGCGTGCTATCTATAGCGGGGAGGTAACGATTTTCGTGCTCAATCCTGCTCTGTGCGCGCAGCCCATTCAGCCGCATAAGGCCAGAGACCGGCCGCGAATTCTGGGCTCTCATTCGCGCACCGCAATCCGGTAATGGCGTGTTTTACTGCCTGCCGGATGCTGTCGTCCGCGACATAAAGGCCGATCCGCTTTAGGCGTTCGTCGGTAATGGCGTCGGATAGCTGCTGTGACTGGAATGCTATTGACGCATCGCCTAGCTGCTTCTGCCGCTGGAGCAATCGTAGCATCGCGCCTAGCGGGCTCTCGTCGCTGTCGATGACTAGAGCTACGCCGAGTTTGTAGTCAAGGCTCTGTACCTCGCGGACGAGTCGGGCCAGCTCCATGGCCTGGGTTACCTCGTCGCCCTCGAATACGCCATAGTCCCATTCGCAGATCTCTGGATCCATATAGCCAAAGATCGATTCGCGCGGCACGGTAAACAGCGCCCACGCAGTAGTGTCGTCCGGGTAGATGCCCATTATGTGGAGATTAGTCGCAACCATGTCGTTCGCCTCTCGCTGTAGATGTGAAGCGGGCCGGCCAGGTGGCTAGCGGACCTGACCGGCCCTATGCGCTCTGGGCCTGGAAGGCAGGCGAGGGCCTCAGGCCGTAGGCGGCGCAATTCCGATAGTACCCGATTCGCCCCGGAAAGGGAAATGCCGGCTAACAGAGGGTTAATGCCGGTAGAATTGCGGGTTAAGTAAGAGGTAAGATAGGAGGTCCGGGCACCCGCCTCCGTAGTGGATACCCGGACCTCAGGAAGTCCCGAAAGCTACCGGCTAAGATGCTCTCGAAAGGACCGACGCTATGAGTATAGCGCCATCTCGCGGAAAGCGCGAGTCTCAGTTTACCTGGTCACAGGTAACAGGCATCACGCCTCTTCGGGGTACTGGCGGGATATGCGCGGAAGTCGCTGGCTGGGTTGCCGAGAATCAGGGCTTTGCTGTTGTTGCTATGATTCCGCTTGCCGTTACTGAAGGCGAAAAGAAACCGGCCGAGAAATGGCGGACTCTAGAATTCCGGTCGCCAGACGAGATCCTAGCGGCAAAGGACAGGTTCGGAGACAAGCTATTCCATCGTCGTGGCGTTGGCGTCATAACGGGAAAGAGCGGCCTCGTCGTGGTCGATATTGACGATGATGAATCCTGGCTGGCGCTCTGCGATGGGCGAGAGGTTCCGGAGACCCTGGAGCTACAGACCCACTCCGGGCGACAGCTCATATTCGATGATGGTGGGAAGTTTTACAAGACGCAGGCCGGCCAGCTCGCGCCCGGAGTCGATGTACGTGGGCGTGGCGGGATATTCGTCGTGTACGATCCGGGACAGCCGGAGCGGCACTATACGACTATCTGCGAGCCCGCTCCGCTACCTCCATGGCTAATCAAGCTGATACCGGCCGCAGGCTCAGCGCCGCGCCCGGCTAGCGAGACGGCTGGTGTGCTGCGCAAGATCATCGAGGAAGGAATTCCTCCTGGCCAGCACGATTCGCGGCTACATTCGCTCGCACTGTCTATGGTGAATAAGGGATGGACTGCGGACGAAAGGCAGTCGTGGTTCGATCTCGTCTCCGGTATCCTAGCACGTTCCGGCGAGGGAACTGACGAACGAGGCCGCTCGCGCGAAAAATTCTCGCGTGACAGGATCATGGGATATCTGGATTCGGCGCTTGCGAAAGTAGCAGGCGAAGGTACGTCGGCCGGCATAGTCGAGTCGATGTCGATAGACGATGTGGTCATGGAGAGAGTCGAGTGGCTGAATGAGCCATTCCTCCCGTTCGGCTGCCTCGTTATCATTGATGGCGACCCAGGACAGGGTAAGTCGATTATGACGACTGGGATGGTAGCTCGCGCGGCGGTAGGACTTCCGGCGCTACCATTCGGGCATCCATGGAAGCCAGAGCCGATCCACTGCGGCCTGATAGGCGCGGAGGACGATATAGCGATGGCTGTGAAAGGCCGTCTGCTAGCGGCTGGCTATACGGGTAACCGGCACATCTGGACCATGAAGCTGGGCCGCGACGAGAATGGCGACATTGAGCTGCTTACCTTCCCGGAGGGAACGTCGAAAGTCCACAAGTTCATAGCGGACAATGACTTGCGGCTACTCGTCGTGGACCCGATCTCGGCATTCATCGGAGAGAAGATCCAGACCCACTCAGAGGCGTCCGTCCGTCGCGCGCTCTCGCCGCTAGTCGAGATCGCTAAAGAGACTGGGTGCTGTATCGTCCTCGTTAGGCACCTTAACAAGGATGGTTCCATGAAAGCGCTGTACCGTGGAACGGGCTCTATCGCGTTTAGCGCGATCGCGCGCTCTGGGCTTATTACCGGCGTATGCCCGGATGACGGCTCGTTCGCCATCGCTCACGTCAAGTGCTCTTACGCCGAGAAGTTTGAAGGCGTAGTGCGCTACTCTATCGGTAATGCTTCTGTAGATGGTACCTCGTTCGGGACTATCGACTGGGGCGATATCGATAAAGCGCTTACCGCCGACGAGATCGCTAAAGGTCCGTCGAAAAAGCCAGGACCGCTGTCTAGCCTACAGGACGAGATCTGCGACATTCTCAGGCCGATGTTCGATGAAAAGCATACATGGCCCGGAAGGGAATGTGTAGCCAGGCTCCGCGAGGCCGGAATTACAGCTAACGATAAAACCATAATAAAGGCGCGCGAACGCCTCGGAATTAGGGCTGAAATCGGTGATAGGGATGCAGTGACAGGACAAGTAAAAGCATACAACTGGACCACTACAAAACTAAGCGTTAGATAGACCTTCCCGATACCCGGAAACTGGGGCGACTGGGGTGAGTGGCTTCTATAGATACATTGTATACTTACTGGTATACCTGGTAGACACCACTATCCCCAGTTACCCCAGTTACCGGGCCTCGGGAAAGCGCGGATTCTAGCGCGGATAGTGGTAAATCATGCAAATAGGAGGGAAATAGCCGTGAAATGCTGCGAAGATGAAGAATGTAAGATTATCCAGATAATGCCGCCCGGAAACTGGAGAATATGCTTCAAGAATGGTTTCACTCCGGACTACCTGGTGGGATTCGCTCTGAAGAGCTGCGGTTCTGTAATTCCTCTTACAGTATATGGATCAATGACTATATCAGACACATATGAGGAAGATTACGATATAGAGGGTGCAGGTGCACAGCTAAGCTACATCGAGCCGGAATAGCATCATACGCGCTCGGTAGACCAGACGTAATCGCAAGCGGCGCAGTAGCCGGAGATCCTCGCGGCATCTGTGGGGACTGGCGCAAGCTGGGTGCCGTGAACCGGGCACAAGCCCTCGCTGAGAGCGGCGTGTACCCGGAGCCATTGTTGGCGCCAGCCCATTATCCTGGGAACGTTTCGAGTAGGCTGATGACGCGGAGCGGTCGCTTACTCATCCACACGCCGGATAGCTCGCGATTGACGGGGTGATCGTCGGGATAGTAAATGCCTGATGGATCTACCGCGTAACGGTAGACCGTTGGGAAATAGCCGATTTTCTCGGCGCGGCTTTCGCCTCCAAGGAATGATTCCCAGAATTCGGCAGCCTCAAGATTGTCAGTAAAGAATACGTAACCGGACGGCTCATCCGCAAAGTTGGCTGGATGGCCGGGCTCGATAAGGTCGCCCGGCTTGAAATGCTTATCGTTCGCGTGGTAGAACGTCATAGCTCGCCTTTCGTCTACCTCAAGTATACGCGGCTAGCTACCGTTCGCAAACTTCCAGCCGTCCTCGTAACCGAGGCCGTACGCCTGAGCGGACTTGCCGGTGCTGCCGTCGCGCGGAGCGTAGTCGTTACCTGCCTTCGCGTCGGCCTCTCCTGCGGCGTGACCGCGTAGGTAGTCCGCACGGTGAGTCAGGTGGAGCTGCTCGTCCATGATCGCCTTTCTGGCCCGCCCAGCCGGGCATCTGTCCCTGGCTGGTTCGCTAGGGATACCCCGCAGGCTACGCGGTCTATAGCTGGGCTTTGGTGAGGCCTCAGCGTCTCCTGACGCAGTCCCGACTGGGCGGGCACGCTCTTTAGTTTTGGCTACCGGATCGCATCTCGCTAGACTCCCCGCTCCCATCAGACTCAAGGTCTTGGCGGTAGTGTTCCGTAGCTGCCTTATCCGGTAGCCGTTCCGTTCTTCCCTACAAAACCAATACTACCCTACGCCTTGCTGATCTCAAAGCGTTTTGGCGAGAAATCTCAAACTACTTTCCGTTACGGTGCGACTACTGCTCATCGGTCTTGGCGTAGAATACCGATCGATAGGGAGGGGCACAGGTGAGCAGCACTTCCTGGCGATCAGAACCACTACCGGCCGGATGGGGCGGGATACGGTATGCCGTACTCGTGAGAGATCCGGTATGCCGGTGGGGCTCGCTACCGGGCGAGGACGGCACGTGCGGGCAGGACAGCACGGACGCTGACCACGTTGGCGATCCAGGGGATCATCGGCCGGAGGTACTGCGTGGCCTGTGTCACTCTCATCACGTACACCGATCGGCTGGGCAGGCAAGGATGGCTAAGGCAGCTATAGCTTCGGCTAGGAAGCGGCCTACAGAAAAGCATCCTGGTTACGTATAGAAGGGTGCTTGATGATGGCAAGTGATGATAGCGATAGCTTGGCGCCAATCCAGGTGAGCGTCCGGTTTCTGACGCGGGACCTCCGCCATGTGGCGTGCGTTCTAGTCGAGTGCCCCGAATGCTACGCGACCGTAAGGGACTCCCGTCTGGACGACCATCTGTCGCAGGCTCATAGCGATAGCTCGCGCGGCTAAGGGACCTCCTGTTGGCTAAAGAGATAGGCTTGTTGATGATGAGAGATCGCCTCGATGTTGTAGGGGCTTCCGTGTATGGCCGGAGTGCCTGCGGGATCTCTTGTGTAGCAGAGGCACAGGGAATCTCTTGCTTCGTATGGCGCACAGTAGAGCCCGACCGGTCGGAGCCCCGGTGGGGTGGGGGTGTACCCCCAACACGGTGCAGCCAGGCGAC
>Ga0210392_10000937_pt1 | contig 16034 bp, 13 predicted proteins | sample IncBWC30OmetaG_FD_161057 | JGI IMG/M metagenome (GOLD analysis project Ga0210392, IMG submission 161057) | Forest soil microbial communities from Barre Woods Harvard Forest LTER site, Petersham, Massachusetts, United States - Inc-BW-C-30-O ...
GACACGGGCGGCCAGAACATTGCCTACAATGTCACTTCGATCAATGGGACGGGTAACAGCTACCGTTCCGACGGCGTTGATCTGGAAACGACGACGGACACGGGAGGCGGCCTTGACCTGGGGTGGACCAGCGGCGGTCAGTGGTTTAAATATACGGTCACTGTGGCCACGGCCGGGATCTACACGGTCAGCTTCCGCGTGGCCGCTCCGAGCGCGGTGACGGGCGCCTTCCATCTTGCCAATGCTTCGGGCACGAACCTGAGCGGCGCAGTCAACGTTCCAGCCACCGGTGGCTGGCAAAACTGGACCACGGTGACAGCCAACGTCACCCTGCCTGCGGGCCAGCAAATCCTGACCCTGAACCAGGACAACGGCGGCTGGAACCTCAACTACCTGAGCCTCGCGACTGCCGGCGGCAGCGTCTCGGCACCCGTCTTCAGTCCCGGTGGCGGCAGCTACACGAGCGCGCAGAACGTGACGATCTCGACGGCCACCGGCGGTGCATCCATCCGTTACACGACGGACGGCAGCACGCCAACCTCAACCGCGGGCACGATTTATTCCGGCCCGGTGAACATCAGCAGCACAACGACACTTAAAGCCGTCGCTTATGAGAGCGGTTTCACCACCAGCCCGGTCACCAGCGGAACCTACACCATCAGCTCAGGCGGCACCACGACCACCGGCACGATTAATTTCCATCTACTGTTGGGCGCGGGCGGGTCGCAAGACAGCCTGACACTGACGGGCGACAATTACACCGACCTGATCATGTCCAACACCATCGCCGGCGTGCTGTATGGCCGCCTGATCGAGGAGTATTATCCGGGCATTCAGTTCAACAAGGACTACCTTTACGGCTCGGTCTTCGGCGAATTGTTGCAGGAGAACATTGCCACGCAGGATTACATGTCCAGCACCACCCTGCTCGACCCGTCGCCCAACCAGCAGGCGGTGATGGGCGCGGGCCAGGGTGGTCCGTATCAAATTAACAACTACGCGATAGACATGGTGGCCGGAAGCTACACGCCGGCCGGGCATTCGATGATCAATTACATCGCGGTGCAAAAGAACATCGGCTACACCATGGCGACGGCGTCCACCCAGTACACCAAGCCCACCCCGCCTTCGTTCAACAACAAGTACTACGGGCCCCTGCTCTGCGCCTATTTCCATTACAACGACTTCGTGGCGTTGAACATAATCGGCAAAGGCCCCGGCGGCTGGACCACGCCATGGGAACCGGCTTACGACAACGCGCTGGCCAATTTCGTCAACCTGCCAGACAGCTTTCTCGATATGCTCCTGAATGCCGCTTACAATCAGGGTTACTATGGCGGCTTGGTGGCAAGCTACAGCTCGCAGGGTGCCACGGCCACCCCGTCAACCGTGGCCTCGGTCGATTCGTACAGTTCGGTTTGGGGCAATTCGAGCACCTACGTGCAGTACCCCTACCAGGTTCACTATTACATGGACCAGCTTTACGACAATCCGATCCCGACCACGAGCCTGACGACGATTGTCACACCGACCAACCACGTCGCCTTCAACATGACCACCTTTGGCAATGTGTTTTCCAATGTGATCCAGACAATGGACTATTCGAACGGAACCAATGCTGCACAGTACTTCACTGCCGGGCAGGCGCAGGCCGCGCTCAATGCCGCCCTGGCGCAGCAAGGTGTTTCGGGCAGCGCGACGCTCGATTTTAGCAACGCGACCGACCGGGCCAAGATCTATGCCGTGATCGACAGCGCGCTCAGCAGCCTTGAGTCAACCTCTGGCATGAAGTTCAACTCCACGACCAACTCGCAGTTGTAGGAATTGTGATATTATCCTGTCCCGGCCCTCGATTCCCTTATTTGTGCGGATGATCGTTGTCCTTGCGATCGTCCTTATGGTCATCCTTGCGGTCGTCCCTGCGATCGTCTCTGCGGTCATCCCTGCGATTGTCCATTTGGCCGCGATCCGGATCGGAATGCCTCCAATTTCTCGGATACCGCCTCATCATCTCCGCGTGGTGAGACGCCGGGGAATCATGAAAGTCCATGGCCACGAACGGCGAGGCCAGCAGCACGTCAACCGAGACGCCCCGCGGCGCAGGCCGCGAAATCCACCCGCCGCCTTCGAAATAAACATACTGGTGCCGCGTACGGCTGTAATAGACCTCGTAGCCGGGGTAGTAAACATAGTCGTCCTGCACCACGACCGTGGCTTGCACGGTGGGAGGCTGCACATAGATCGTTATGTGGGGTTCGTCAGAGTAACCGCTGACTCCGGCCAGCATGCCCATGAAAGCGGTGCATAAGATGAGTTGGATTTTGCCGGCTTTGGGAAAAAGTTTCTTGTCGTTCATGGAATAAGAATAATCCCAAAGACCTGCGTTCACCATGGGGTCTAACCCGCCAGAGGTCTTTCGTCCGCTCCAAGCGGATATGAAAACGGATCAAGCCCTCTTGCTGATGGCAGGAAGCAGGGTTTGATCCGTTTTTGTCTACGTCACCAACCTCGTGGTTGGTCGGCTGCGGTGCGCCTTACTTCTTCTTATTCGCCGCGGCTTTGGCTTTTGTGGCCTGCTGCGACGTGATGAGCGCCTGCTTCTGTTTATTTGAGTCGTTGTTTTTCGACTGCTTTTGCGATGCCTGTTTCTGTACCGATTTCGGAGATCTGTCGCCCATGGTGGAGTGCCTTCTATTGAGTTGCCTCACCTTCGGAATGTTCGTTTCCCCGAGGGCGTTGGTCTTTATCCTCGAAGACACCAGCCCGTAGCAAGCCCCGTCGGCCCCAAACGTCAGCCGGCATGCCTTTTTGCATCCGGGTTGGATTTGCCAAAGATCCGGCTGGCGAATAATTCTTGCTCAGACGCAGCGAGAGCGCAGGCCCGCCGTCTAGCAATATGTCCCTTCCGGCCTACATCCTTCTCGCGTCGAGTTCGCTCTTCGTGATCGTCGATCCACTCGCCGCCGTGCCGGCGTTTATCGCGATGACACCGACCAATACGCCGGCTGATCGCATCCGCATGGCCGGCCTGGCTTCGTTTGTCATGGCCGGAGTCCTGCTGACCTTTGCCTTTGCCGGGCAGTGGATTTTCCGGTTTCTCGGCATTACCATGGCGGCCTTCGAGATTGCCGCCAGCATCGTGCTGCTGCTGGTCGCGCTGGACATGCTGCGGGCGCAGCGTTCGCGGGTCATGGAAACACGCGAGGAAACTGCGGCCGGCATGGAGAAGCTGGACATCGCAGTCACCCCACTGGCCATTCCCATGCTTTCCGGCCCGGGCGCCATTTCCACGGTCATTGTCCTGCAGAGCCAGGCGCAAAACTTTTCCCAATCCATCGGCTTGTGCGTGAGCATCGTGGCCGTTTCAGCGGCCACCTACGCGATTTTGCGCTTTTCAGCCCGTGGGATGCACTGGCTGAGCCCGATCGCTTTGAGCATCGCGATTCGCATCATGGGCCTGCTGCTCGCGGCCATCGCCATACAATTCATGATCAACGGCATCCTCGCCGTGCGGGCCGATGGATGGATCCGGCTGCCCGGGTGAATCGGAACTATAGCCAGCGGCGGACCTGGCTTCGATAGGTGACGTAAGGTTCGCCAAACTTCGCCTCAAGATACCGCTCTTCACGCCGGATCACGCCAAAATGCAGCATGAGCACCAGCGGTATGACGAGGAGCAACGGCATCAGCCCGTCGATCAGCAAAGCAATGCCCACCTGCAGCAAACAAAGCGAAACATACATCGGATTTCGTGTCAGGCGAAAGGGACCTGACGCCACGATGGCGAGGGCCGGCTTGTCCGGGCGGATATTCGTTCCGGCTTTCTTCATCACCCGCTGCGCCCAAGTCACCGTGCAACCCGCTACGCATATCAAAATCGTCCCGGCGATCCGTGAAGGGACAACGGCAAGCACACGAATCGGGAAAACGAAATGCAAAGCAATCCCGAGAACCAAACACAGCGCGAAAATCATCGGTGGGAACGCGATGACCCCAGGGTTATCTCGGTCGGAATCTTGCATAGTCTGGCTTCGCTTAGATTACGCAACTCATTGTCCTTCAAAATAAAATTTGACGAAAAGTTGTAAACTGTGCCTTTCCGTCTCATTTCCCGTTGACCGGCTGGATAGCTCTGCTGTCATAGGAGGACATATGGTTCCGAGTGTCCTCATTGTCGATGACGAGAAGCATACCCGCGAGGGGCTGCAACAGGCTTTGCAGGAAAATTACGACGTGTCCATCGCCAGCAATGCTGAGGAGGCTTTTAACCTCATGGACTCACAGGAATTCGATGTGATTGTCACCGACCTGCGCATGCCGGGCAAATCCGGCCTGAAGATCATCGACAAGGCCCTCGCGCTGCCGAACAAGCCCGCCGTCGTCATGATGACGGCCTACGGCAGCATCGACAATGCAGTCGAGGCCATGAAGCGTGGCGCGGTCGATTTTCTCACCAAGCCGGTCAACATCGAGCGCCTTGAGGTCCTGATCCAGCGTGCGCTCAAGACCAAGACGCTCGAAGTCGAGGTCAAGCAGCTCCACGAGCGCCTGGACGAGAAATTTTCCTTCGCGGGCCTGGTCGGCAACTCGGAGAAACTGCGTGAGGTCGTCGAACGCGTGAAGCTCGTCGCGCCGTCGAAAGCCACCATCCTGATCGAAGGCGAGTCGGGCACGGGCAAGGAGCTCATCGCCCAGGCCATCCACCAGTCCAGCCCGCGGGCGCGCGGGCCATTCATCGCGGTGCACTGTGCGGCGCTCTCGGAAAACCTGCTCGAAAGCGAAATCTTCGGCCACGAGCGCGGCGCGTTCACCGGCGCCAATGAGCGCCGCATCGGCCGCTTCGAGGCGGCGGACGGCGGCACACTCTTCCTCGACGAAATCAGCGAGATTTCCCAATCGACCCAGGTGAAGCTGCTGCGCTTCCTTGAGACCAAATCCATCGAGCGCGTCGGCGGCAACAAGCCCATCGAGCTCGACGTGCGCCTCGTCGCCGCCACCAACCGCCACCTCGAACAGCTGGTGAAGGAAGGTAAATTCCGCGAAGACCTGTTTTTCCGCCTCAACGTCATCCGCATCACCCTCCCGCCGTTGCGCGCGCGGGCCGAGGACATCCCGCTGCTGCTGTCGCATTACATCAGGATTTTTGCCGACGAAAACAAAGTGACGCCCCTCACGATCGAGCCGGGCGCGTTGCGCACGCTGCAAGCCTATCCGTGGCCCGGCAACATCCGCGAGCTGCGCAATTTTGCCGAAAACGCCGTCGTGCTGCGCCGCAACGGCAAATTGACCGAGTTCGACCTCGAGCCGAAGTTCCGCAGCGAGCCGGCCGTGGCGCGGACCGTGGCTTCCGGCGCACCGGCCGGCGCACCGGCGCCCATGTCGCTCTCGGTCGAGGAGAACGAAAAGCACCTGCTGCACGAAGCGCTGATCAAGTCGCGCGGCAACCGCACCAAGGCCGCAAAATTCATGGGCATCAGCCGCCGCACGCTGCACCGCAAACTCGCGCAATGGCCCGAACTCGACGTCGTCGACCGATGATGAATGTTCAAGGTTCCAGGTTCAAAGTTCAGGGTTGGTATTACCAGATTGTAGGTCGGGGTTTATCCCCGACACTTATTGAAATTGTCGGGCTTAAAGCCCGGCCTACGCCAAACGGTGGTCTGCCCCAACGAAAATGCAGTTGACGCTGCCGTGGGGTCGCGTAGCACTTTCCCTCTGCACTGCGGGCGTAGCTCAGTTGGTAGAGCACCACCTTGCCAAGGTGGACGTCGAGAGTTCGAGTCTCTTCGCCCGCTCCATTTAGCCTAAAGCCATTCTTAGCCAAAAGCTTAGACTGGCTTTTTGTTTTGGATGGCCTTTCAGTGGTAACAAAATCGGCGGTTTGTGGTAGCCGCGCTCAACCTCGAGCGAAAGCTTAGCGACGCTCAGAGGTCAACCGGCTCACGAGGCGATATTGTCGAGGCGTGCTCGCAGTTTTTTCGCCAGAGACTTTAGCCCTTCGCCATTTCGGAGGTAGTGGATATACCGTAGGTGTCGGAGATCAAACGGAATATCCGCTTCATCTTGCGTAATCAAAACCACCTCCCGTCCAAGCGTGTGGGCAATTCCAATTTCGTAGAATACGTTTGGGTTTCTATCGGTGCAGTCAGCAATTACGACTCGGGATCGATCGATAAGCGATACGACATCCTGCATCACCGCCGGATTCTCCCAGATATCGTCTGCTCGTCGGCAACGGAAGCCGGTTGCTGTGGCCACCCGTTGGAGTGTTTTGTACACGCGATCGAAGCTGGAGTCGAACGGCATCATCGCTGAAACCAACGTCGGCTCGATGTTCTCGTGCTCAAGAAGATTAAAAACAGCGGGCTTTTGGCGTCGCGGGGAGGCCTTTTGAAATAATACTCGAAAGAGATCGGTGTCTTTGACCGACCAGTGCGTTCGTTGAAACTCAAAAGCTTCGATCTCAAGATCGCCGGCAAAAGTTTCCAGGGCACTGTTTGGAATTCCCGGAATGCCGACATCATAGGAATAATTAACCACAACGTCTCTCCCCGTGAGCCGTGCCCGCGTGATCGTCCCAACCCTAGCGATTTCGAGTCCTTGGCTAGAGGATTCCTGCACAAATAAGGTCGGTAAGAGTAGCAGCGATGGCAGATTGAGCACCCTCGCCGGTTTGAAACGGTCGACCAATTCTCTGTCCGTGTACTCAAACACGCGTTCTACGGGGATGGAGTCACTCCCTTCTGCCCAGGCGGTTGCTTTGACGATTAGGTTGAACATTGAGCGATCCCAAACCCAAAGCATGCGGCACACAACAGCGGATAAGCATATTAGGGACAGGTCAAAAAAAACTTCACTTGGTTCCGTCGCCGCCTGCTGATGCGGGGAACGAAGGAGGAGCATCCGCGGGGGCGGTGCCCCAGCTTGAGGGGGAACTGCCGAGAGTGAAATCGAGCGTGGCGCCGCTGAGGAGGGTGTTAATTGGGATCCAAAGGCTGCTGGAGCTTACCCCGTTGAGCGTCATGCTCTGCACGTATGGATTCGACGTCGAGGCGTTGGTCCCAGTGATCGTGATGGTTTTTCCATTTTCGAGGTTGATCACGGCGTGAGGGAACATTGGGCTGCCGAGCACAACACCCCCGACTCCCGGGATCTCCGGGTAAAACCCGAGGGCGGCGAAGACATACAAGGAATCAATGGAGCCGCCATCGTCATTCCCGGGGATGCCGCTCGGCAAAGTGGTCCAAAGCTCCGTTTCAAACTTATTGCACTGAAGTTGAGTCCCGGCAGGGTCTCCGGCAAAGTCGAAGGCCCAAGGGTTCTGCTCGTCCGGTTCATTTCCGATGTAAGCAAACGCATAGGCGGGTCCGGCATTATTGTGGATGAATAAGCTGTTCAAGCGTGAGACCGCTGTCTCATTGCCTCCCATTTTGCTGAAGAGACCCGCGTAATTATACGGGACATCAAAGGTGTACTGGGCGGAAGAGCCTTCCGTGAAGCCAGTTTCGGTGCTCGGACTCCAGCCACCACCCCAAGTGCCGTCGCTGTTCCTGAGTTGCATATAGCCCGAGGAAGTATTGAAAACATTCTGCCAATTCCCGGAAGCCGTCAGAAACTTGTTATAGTAAGCCGTATGGCCAAGGCTCTTGGCGAATTGCGCTACCGCAAAAGCGGCGGTGGACAGATCCAGTGTGTTGGAAGCGCTGGTTGGGTCGTAACCAAGGCTCAGGTAACTTGAAAGGTTCGGCTGCACGGTATTGCCGTCGCTCTGGGTGCCGACCACGGCAAGATCGTTATACATGTAGGCCAGGGCGCTGGCGGTATCAAAATTGGTCGCGCCCAAGGCGTAACAGGCGGCTATTTCAGTCGACTGGCCCTCCCCTTGCATGCCGTTCGAATTGCGATTAAACTGCTCCCAGCGGGGCAATCCCCCGCCGCCCTGCGCACCCCAATTCACCAGGGATTGACAAATATCGCTCGTCTCGTTCGGTGCGAGAATCGCGCGCAGGGGAAGCCCGGAGCGATACTCATCCCAGCCGGAAATGGCGTCGTATTGATGGGTGTGCCCGCTGGTCACCGTATGCACCGTTTTATCCATGCCCATGTACTGTCCATTGACATCATCAAAGACATTCGGATGGAAAAAACAGTGATAGAGCGCGGTGTAGAACTCCGTCAGCTGCGCGGCCGTTCCGCCGCTCACCTGGATTTTGTTCAGAACGGTGTTCCAGGCGGTGTTGCACGCGGCTTGCGTCCCCGAGAAATTGAATGAGGAATTTTCCGCGGCCAGATTGGCCTCGGCATTAGCCAGGCTGACGTAAGAGATGGCCGCCCGGGCGTTGACCACCGTGGTGCGGAAGGTGGCGAAGGCTCCCGATTGCGATCCGGTGCTGCTGGTGGAACCACGGTTGACCGTGCCGCCATTCCACGTGCCAAACGAGGCGAACGGCTGGTCGAACATAACGACAAAATAGATCGTGTAAGACTGGCCGGCTGAGCCGATGATGGCCGTGGCATGGCCGGTCATCTCGTTGCCGCCCGGGATAATGGTGATCCCGGTGTTGCTGCTGTTGCCACTGACGCTGCCGCCCGAATTGACCATGATCGTGGAATTGGTCGAGGTAGGAAAGGTAAAGCGTGCCGCGCCCGTGTGCAGCGATGCGGTCAACTCCACCTTGATGTTGGAATCAAGGGTCACGCTATAATACCCGGGGCTGGCACTCTCGTTGGAGTGGGAGAACCCCGCCTGGTACATGGTGCTCGTCGCCGGGGATGCCGACACGGTCCCGACATAGGGCATGAACGGAACATCCTGATAGGTAGAAATTCCGCGCCCGCTGAAGTGCGTCAAACTGAAGCCCTTGATCGTGCTATCGTCATAGTTGTAGCCACCGGGAAGATTCGACGTCGTATCCGGGCTCCATTGGAACATGCCCATGGGATAATCCGCCCCGGGGAAAACATCCCCGGTCGTAAAGGTAAAGCCATAGCTTCCAGACGGGCAGGCCTGAGTCCCAATAAATGGATTTACATATTGGGTGAGATTTAGCGTGGAGGCTGGCAGCATCTGTCCAAGGGCCAAGCTGCAGAACAACGCAAAAGCAGCGCCGGGACGGCGCCACCGAATTGACAATGCTTGTGATGGGATTCCGGGTATTTTCATGACTGTGGGCAGAGATCCCCGTTGATTAACAGGATAAATTCACGACCAAGGATTGTGGGCGGGGGTAACTCGCCATTGAGTGATAGCGAAACTACATCCGGTCATTTGCCGCGGGGATGAGCAAGCTGGTTTCATCACGTTTCCTCGTGAAACGTTCACCGAACGACGCATCAATTACATAGTTGAATGCACCGACGATTATAGAGCCTGAATTTTCGATGCTTTCCTTCGAGGGAAACAAAATGCAGCGAAGCGATGAGAAAGCGCTTTCCGCAGGCGACTCACCCCGACTTCAGCATCCGCACGCGGCGATCTTTGCGCGGGAATTGCAGGGTGACCACCGTCCCCACCCCTTCCTTGCTTTCAAGGCCAACCTGTCCGCCGTGCTCGCGCATGATGCGCTGGACGATCATCAGGCCGAGGCCGTGGCCCCCCGGCTTGGTCGTATAGTAGGGCTGGAAAAGCCGCACCAGGTCTTCCTGCCGGATGCCGGCGCCGCTGTCGCCGAAGGCGAGGAAAACATTGTCGTCATCGGCGCGCGCGGCGATCCGCAGCCGGCCGCCCGGCACCATGGCCTCGGAGGCATTTTTGATGAGGTTGAAAAAAACCTGCTTGAGCTGGCTGCGGTCGGCCATGACCCGCGGCAGGTCGGAGGGCGTCTCGGCTTCGACCACAACTCCGCGGTCGGCAAGTTCGCGTTGCTGGAAGGCGAGCACTTCGCCGAGCACGTCGGTGAGGTTCGTCTCCGCCAGGTCGGGCGGCCGCGGGCGGATGGCGTCGAGGAAATTGCTGATAATGCCGTCGAGGCGCTTGACCTCGTCCTGGCAGACCTGGATGGACTCGGCCACCGATGCGGAGTCCGGGCTGGCCTTCAACTTTTTAAGTTTCCGTTCGATGAGCTGGAGATGGATGGTGAGCGAGTTGAGCGGGTTGCCCAGCTCGTGCGCCACGCCGGCGGCGAGCAACAGGATGGACGACGTGCGCTCATCCTCGATCCGCGCCTCGGTGGTCTGTTTGTCGCGCGTGATGTCAGACAGGATCACCGCATAGCGTCGCGCCCCGCCGCGACTTTCACTGCGGAAAGGCATGAGATAGAGCCGCACCGTGCGCGGCTCCGGATAGGTCAGCTCGAATTCGCGCGCGACCACGGGCAGCGCGGGCGCGGCATCGTCGAGCGACGCCTCGAGCGAGGGCCGCAGGCCGGGCACGAGCCGCCAGAGCATCTGGCCGGTGAGATCGCTGTCGCTCAGGCCGATGAGGCGCTCGGCGGCGGCGTTGGCATAGTCGATGACGCCGTCCGCACCGATGACGAGCACGCCCTCCTGCAGCGTGTCGAAAATATCCTCGAAGACCCGGCGCTCGCGCGCGAGGCGTTGCACGAGATTGGCGAGGTTGACCGAGTCGAGCTGGTCGAGCCGGCCGAGCACGCGGTCGAGGGAAGTGTGTTTTTTTGAGGACACCGACGCGGTTGTGGCAAAGACCGCAGGCCGGGTCAACGAGCTAGCACCGAGCAAAATCTCAAACGCCAATAGCCAAACGCCAAAAAAAACCTAAAAACCAACCTTCAACTTTGGCGCGATACCCACCGTCGGCGGAGATTATTTGAAATTCTTTGGGATTTGGTGCCTGGCATTTGTGACTTGCGCGCGTCAGCCGTGCAGAAAGTCCATCTGCGCGGGATCGACCTGGCCCGCCAGGAGCTTGCGCAGAAAAAGATCGCGGTGCTGCGGGCAGCGGCCGAGGCGCAGGACGGCGTCGCGGTGTTCCTCGGTGCCGTAGCCCTTGTGCTGAGCGAGGCCGTAACCGGGAAACCGTGCGTCGAGCTCGCCCATCAGCCGGTCACGGGTGACTTTCGCGATGATCGACGCCATCGCGATGCACAGCGAGCGGGCGTCGCCGTGAACCACGCCCACGTGCGGATAGGGGAAATTTTTCAGCTTCAACCCGTCAACAATGATGCGGCACGAAACCGTGGGCTGGAAGTTTTCGCGTTCCTCGAGCGGGGAAAACAAATCCGGTTCCTCGCGCCGGGTGAACACGCCCGGTGGATAGATGCCCTCGAGCGCGCGGCGCATGGCGAGCTTGGTCGCACCGAGGATGTTGTGCTCCTCGATTTCGGACACGTCGGCGACGCCAAAGTTGGCGTGAATCTGCCCCTGGGCCACGAGCATCTCGAACTCACCCCACAGCTCCTCGCGCTCGGCCGGGGTGAGCTGCTTCGAGTCGTTGACGCGTTGGGCTTTGGTCAGCGCCCAGCGGCTCTCGAGAAACTCGCGCGTCACCAGCACGGCCCCGGCCACGACCGGGCCGGCCAGCGCACCGCGGCCCGCCTCGTCCACGCCGATGAGGCTGGTGACGCTCTCGATCTGCTTGAGGTCGAAACCGCGAAGCTGGCGGCGTTTCATGGGTGGATTACAAATAAAAGCACTGCCGGGGGCAAGTGTGAGGTAGGGTCGGCTGCCCCCAGCCGACCGTGCATTTCGGCCCGTTGAGGGCAACGGGCCCTACCTAAGATTTCAGTTTGTCTTTCTCTGGAAGAATTCCGGCTTACGGCCATACCCATTCGCTTCCGCGCCAAATCTTGTTATTATATTTCTGTCATGACCTTGCTCCAAGATTGCGAAATGATGTTCTATGTTGTGGACACGCTTGCGCTTCCCTTTGCGATTGTCGTGTTCGTCCTTGAGCAGCGCAAGGAACGGCAAAGTGAGGAGGAGGAGCTTTTCCAACGCCTTTCCGACGAGTACCGCGAATTCCTGAAGCTCGTGCTTGATAATGCCGACCTGCACCTGCTGCGGCGCGATAGCGCGCCGCAAAATCTGGCGGAAGAGCAAAAAGAGCGGCGCCTCGCGATCTTTGGCATTCTCATTTCGCTTTTCGAACGCGCCTATCTGCTCGTTTATGAAGATGAAATGGACAAGCAAACGCGACGCATGTGGCAGTCGTGGGAAGACTACATCATCGAGTGGGTGCGCCGGGCGGAATTTCGCGACGCCCTGCCTCAACTGCTCGAAGGCGAGGACGAGGAATTCACGAAACACATCCGGAAACTGGCCGAAGCGGAGCGGAGATAGGACGTGGTCATTGGCTTGTCCGCCGAAGCTTTAGCGAAGGCGGATCCTTAGTCATTCGTCCTTGGGGCCCAATCGTAGTTGGTAGTTGGTAATTGGCAGTTGGTAATCCTCATTCGCCATTCTGCATTCGTCATTGGCCCTTGGGCGTGCAACGCCGTCACTCCCATTCGATTTTTGCCTTCGGCTCGGGCAGGGGCAGCTCGGCAAGCTTGCCGGCGGCGGACACCACTTCGTAGGCGGTGCGGAAATGCAGCTTGGCAAAATCGCGCAGCGCGGGCGCGCCAAACCGGGCGATGATTTGCGTGGCCTGTTCCTTGACCCTGGAATTCGCGCCTTTTTGCAACGGCTCGCCGAAACGCTGCGAGAGCTGCTTCATGGCGCGCACGTATTCGGCGCGCGCCACGATGGACGCCGCCGCGACGACCGGGTCCTCCTCGGCCTTGGTGCGCATGCTCAGCTCGAAATTTTTCACGTTCTTTTTGGCCAGCTCCGTCTGCACCAGCGGATTCTCGCTGAACTGGTCGAGCAGGCCGCGCGGCACCCATTTCTGGTCGAGCGCCTGCGCGAGGGCGGTGGCGTGCTGCCAGGCCAGCAGGCGGTTGAGGCTGGCGCGCGGGCGGGCCATCAGCTCGTTGTACTTGTGCATGCTGCACGCACAGATTTTCGCCACGGCGCCGGGCGTGTTGCGAATAATCTCGTCGAGCCTCATGATCTGCGGGTCGGCGATTTTCTTGGAGTCCTTCACGCCGGCCTTGAGCCACGCCTCGATGGCGGGCTTGTCGGCAATGACCGTCGCAGCGACGACCGGCCCGAAAAAATCGCCCTTGCCGCTCTCGTCGAGGCCGGCATGCGGCTCGAACCAGTCGGGATGCAACACCTCGTCGTAACCGAGCTTCGGCGCGCCGGTGATGTCGGACTCGATCGTGTTGACCACAAAATCCTCCGTGCCCTTGCCGGCGACGACGACCTTGCCGCTCTCGTAGGCGGTGACGTTTACCTTGGCGTGGTCGGCCTTGAACGCGAAGCGCGCGTAGGCGACGTCGAAGGGCATCCAGCCGCGCTCGTCGAGGAGTGCGCGGAGCTTCTCCATCTGCGCGTCATCGAGCTTGATGGTGTAGGTGGAGAGCTTTTTTGGCGCGTCGGCGTCCTCGGATTTCTTGGGCATGGATGAAATTGGGCACAAAATTCACAAGAAGCACAGAAAGAACCGTTGCCACGAAGTAGTTGGTATTTGGTAGTTAGTCGTTGGTAGCTAAATGCGTGGGCGATGGCATCGCTAAAACGGACTTTCCGCCAACAACTAACCACCAAATACCAACTGCTTTTCTGCATGCCCTCCCCGGCCGCTTTCCTGATCAACCGCAAGGCCGATTTCCAGCGCGCGCTGCTCGGCTGGTATCGGGCCAATGCCCGCGCGCTGCCGTGGCGCGAGGCGCCGTCGCTCTACCAGACGGTCGTGAGCGAGTTCATGCTGCAGCAGACACAAGTGAAGACCGTGCTCCCCTACTTCGGGCGTTGGTTGGTGGAATTTCCCGATTTCGCGGCGCTGGCCGCCGCCTCCGAGGCGCGTGTGCTCAAATTGTGGGAAGGCCTCGGTTATTACGCGCGGGCGCGCAACCTGCACCGGCTGGCCAAAGCGCTGGCCGCGCGGCCCAAGGCGCCGCGCACGGTGGACGAGTGGCGCGAGCTGCCCGGCGTGGGGCCGTACACCGCGGCGGCCATCGTCAGCATCGCGTTCGGCGACGCGGCGGCCTGCGTGGACGGCAACGTCGTGCGCATCCTCGTACGGCTCACGGCCGACGGCCGTAAATTTCGCGACAGCGCGAGCGCTGCGCGGGAACTTTCCCCGCTGGCCGACGCATTGCTCACGCGCGAGGCGCCGGGCGACCACAACCAGGCGATGATGGAGCTCGGCGCGACCCTCTGCACCAAAGGCAATCCGCAATGTCCGGTGTGCCCCGTGCGGGCATTTTGCGCAACCGGGCCGCTCGGCAATGCGAAAGAATTTCCCCAGTTCGCCCCGAAAACGACCGAGCATCGCGCCGTGGTGCGGGTGTGGTGTGAGCGCGATGGAAAACTTCTACTGCATCGCGCCGCCGCCGGCGCGCGGCGGCTGGCGGAACTGCACGAGCTGCCGACGGCCGAGCAGGCCGGGCTCGAACCGAAGACCGTTGCGCGCGGACGACTGCTCCTGCGCCGGACACGCGCCATCACGCGCTGGCAGATCACGGAATCGATTTATGCCTGGCCGAAAAAGATCTCCACGCGCAGCGCGGAATTGGTTTGGGTTTCACCAGCCAGACTTGAAAAGGTCTCCCTGTCCGGTCCGCACCGTCGATGGGTGCGGGAGATCCTGGATCGATAACCCAACTTTCTCGTTCTCACAATCGTTCTCCTTTTCCAAACCATAACGACTGCCGAATTTAATTTTCTCCCGCGGATGACGCGGATTATCACGGATTCAGAATAGTTTATCCGCGCCTATCCGCGTCATCCGCGGTTAAATTTATCTGTCAAAGCAACGCCTCAATCCGCGCCTTCGAAGCGATCACATCCTCGACACTCACGCGCGGGCTAAGCTCGAGCACGAGGACATGCTCGGGGCGCCAGAAACGGCTCACCATGTTAAAATCCACCACGCCCGAACCGATGGGTTGATGATCGTGGCCTTCGGCATCGACGTCGTGCAGGTGACACCCGATGAGGCGCGGGGCCAGCCTGGCCAGATGCTGGTGGTGGTCGATGACACCGATGCTTTCCTTGATGCGCGCATGGCCGGTGTCGTGCCAGTAGCCCGCCGGCCCGCCGGCGGGCAATGAGTCGAGATAGGGCGCAAAATCGTTGTCGAGCGGAAGCTCGTCGAATTTCTCGCGGTTTTCGAGGCCGAGCCGGATGTTTTTCCCGGCGGCGTAATCAAAAACCTTGGCGAGGCTGGCTTGGGTTTGCGTCCAAAATGGATTTATTTTTTTGCCCAATCTTTCGCGGGCCTTGGCCAGCACGCGCTGGTAGCCGGCGTCCTGGGCCAGGTCGCTGGCGGGACGGTTTTTCAGGTAATGACGCAGGGCGTTGGCCGGATTGCCCCAAAAAAAGTGCACACTGCCGAGGTGCAACACCAAGACCCGCGCCTTCACTTGCGCGGCAAAGTCGATCGAGTGCTTCGTATGCCGCAGCCACTGATCCTGCTCCTGGTAATGGCGCGCGGAGGGTTCGTAAAGATTGGGCGCGGCATGGTTGACGCCGGGGGGCAACGGGCAAAAATTGTGCACCGAGCTGACTTGGATGACGCCCTCCTCGACGGCCTTGAGGACGCCCGGCACGAGCGTGACGCGGACGCCGTGGCTCAGCTCGACATGGGTAAAGCCGAGCTCCGCCATCTCGCGGAGCATCTCGTAGCCATCCTTATGGCGCGATGAGCTCCAGCAGCTCGAGATGGCAAAAGTGGGTTTCACGGAAGCAAAACGCAATCAGACGTCGAAACGGTGCAATAAAAAACGTCCCAGCCATAAATCATGGCGGGGACGGCAAAAGGGAACAACGGGAAAAGCGACCGGCTCAGTTGGCGTAGCGGGCGCGCAACATTTGGTTGAAGGCCGAGGTCTTTTCCTTGCGCCGGCGTTTCTCGCAGGGCTTTTCGTAATAGCGCTTGGCGCGGGCACCGCGAATGATGTTTTCGCGTTCGAGCTTCTTCTTCATGCGACGCAGGGCGCGGTCGATGGGCTCGTTCTTGCGGATCTTGATCTCGATGGACATATCGTGGACGGAGGTTGTGCGGTGAAAAAGGGAAGAAATAAGCCCAT
>Ga0210392_10000939_pt1 | contig 16030 bp, 12 predicted proteins | sample IncBWC30OmetaG_FD_161057 | JGI IMG/M metagenome (GOLD analysis project Ga0210392, IMG submission 161057) | Forest soil microbial communities from Barre Woods Harvard Forest LTER site, Petersham, Massachusetts, United States - Inc-BW-C-30-O ...
CTTTTCCCATCTATGTGCACGGAGAGTCAAGCGCTGCTCCGGACAGCACCTGCAACTCCTGGCGGCTTGCCGGCCGCGACGCTTTCGACACTCCGTCGGCTGTGTGGCCGAGGCCGCGAATCGCACCGGCGGAAAGGGCTCACTCGCGTTTGATGCGCACGACGAACTGATCGGCGCAGCTCGGTATCGGCCATTTGGCTTGGCAGGAGCCGTCTTCGGCGAGCGGCAATTCAGCCGAGCGAACCAGCACCACGGCCGGCATCTTCCCCACCACGGGGTCTTCGATTTGAGAATACCCGGGCTGATTCAGCAGCGCCATGGCGCGTACGCTCGAACAGCCATCGACCACGATCCTGTCGCTCTCGCCGGACATGCCAGTGACGTAGAGCAAACCGCGACCGCCCGTGCTGGTCGATCTCAGAGTCGCGCGCTGGGGCGAATCGATGACGAACGAGCTTCCCCGACACTGCTCGGTGTCTTCGTCGGTGCCCGCGACATCGCTGACCGTCACGTGCACGGTCTCGCCAACCGCGAAATCGAATTGGGGACCGCATGACGGGTAGCTGTCGACCGGAACCGGTGGATCGGCCACAGGCACCGTGACGCTTTGATAAGTGTACGAAGACGCGGGCGTGTAGAGCTCGACGAGCTCGATCCCAATGTGATCACCGGCGTGGAAATTCCAACAGCTGGCTTGTTCACACGCAGCGCACGACAACGCGCTACCCGTCATCAACGCCAGCACCGCGCCCGCTCGTGACGCACGCGCCCTCTTTTGGCCCGGCTGATCCACTGAGCCAGAGCCTAGCTCGAAACCAGCCCTCATTCGTCTTGGCTACAAAACGCCGCGCGCCCGGCGTTCGGTCGGATCCGAGGCCGGGCGCGGCAGGCTCCTCGCTGGCTTCAGCTGTCGATGAAGCTCTTCAGCTGCTTCGAGCGGCTCGGGTGGCGAAGCTTGCGCAGCGCCTTGGCCTCGATCTGGCGAATGCGCTCGCGCGTCACTTCGAAATCCTGACCGACCTCTTCCAAGGTGTGGTCGCTCTTCTCGCCGATGCCGAAGCGCATGCGCAGCACCTTCTCTTCGCGCGGCGTGAGCGTCTTCAACACTCGGCGAGTCTGCTCGCTCAAGTTCATGTTGATCACGGCTTCGGCCGGGCTGACGACACTCTTGTCTTCGATGAAGTCGCCCAAGTGGCTGTCCTCTTCCTCGCCGATAGGAGTCTCGAGGCTGATCGGCTCTTTGGCGATCTTCAAGACCTTGCGGACCTTGTCGAGCGGCAGCTCCATCTTTTCCGCGATCTCTTCCGGAGTCGGCTCGCGCCCGAATTCTTGAACGAGGTAGCGCGAGGTGCGGATCAGTTTGTTGATCGTCTCGATCATGTGCACCGGGATGCGGATGGTGCGGGCCTGATCGGCGATGGCGCGGGTGATGGCTTGGCGGATCCACCACGTGGCATAGGTGCTGAACTTGTAGCCGCGCTTGTACTCGAACTTGTCCACCGCCTTCATCAGGCCGATGTTGCCCTCCTGGATCAGATCCAGGAACTGCAGGCCGCGGTTCGTGTACTTCTTGGCGATCGAGACCACGAGGCGGAGGTTCGCTTCGACGAGCTCGGCTTTGGCCTTCTCGGCCTTGCGCTCGCCCATACGGATCGAGGTGTACGTCCGCAGCATCTCGTTGACGTCGATCTTGAGCTCTTCTTCGACCTTCTTGACGCCCTTCTGAGCGCTCTTCAAGGCCTCGTCCATCAGCTCGAGCTCGCTCACGTCGACGCCGAGCTTCTTGGCCAGCTCGGCTTCTTGCGTCGGGTCGTCCTTGGCTTCGCGGATCATCCGCTTGAGATCGGCCTTGCTGGTGCCGGTGATCTTCTCGAGCTCGAACACCTTGCCCTGGGCACGGTGCACACGGTCGATCATGCCCTTCAACTTGGAGACGATCTTGTCGATCGTCTTCTTGTTCAGGCGCATCTCCTGCAGCGTCTTGACGAGCTCCTTCTTGCCTTCCGAGAGCTCCTTGTCGATCGCCTTGCGTCGCACGTCGGCCGCGCCCTTGCGCTCCTCGAGCAACTCTTGGTTCTTCTTGTCCGAACGCTTGACCTTGTCGATCAGCCGGATGATGCGGCGGTCCGCCTCTTCCTCGTCGAACTCGTGCTCTTCGTCCTCGGCGTCGCGGACGATGTCCTTGACGCGGATCTTGTGGTTGCGCAGACGTTCGCCGATGTCGATGATCTCGCGCACGGCGACGGGGCTCGAGAGAATCGCCGACAGAATCTCGTTTTCGCCCTCCTCGATGCGCTTGGCGATTTCGACTTCGCCCTCGCGAGTGAGCAAGGCCACGCTGCCCATCTTCCGCAGGTACATGCGGACCGGGTCGTTGCTCTTGTAATACTCGTCGTCGCTGCCCGTGCGGGCGGGCGCGGACGAAGACGAGGCGGCAGCCGGCGCGGGGCCGTCGTCGTCCGCGTCGCCTTTGGCTTTGGTCTTGGGCGGCGCATCGTCTTCGGCACCGCGGTGCGGCGCGATCTTGATGTTGCTGGCGTCGTCGACGACTTCGATCTCTTCGTCGTCGAGCGCGGACAGCACGTCGTCCATCTGATCGGGACCGACGTCTTCACCCGGCAACGCTTCGTGTACGTCGTCGTAGGTGAGGAAGCCCTTGGTCTTGCCGAGCGTGATCAGCTGCTCTTTGGCTTTACCGTTGGCTTTCGCGGGCGGCGGAAACGACGAGCTGATTTCCTCGTCGTCATCGTCGTCGTCATCGTCGTCGTCGGAACCCTTGGCGTGCGCTGGCGGCGAGCCGTTCTTGGCACTCTTGCCGGCGAGCGCTGGCTTCGGCTTCTGTTTGCCGGGTACCGGTTTCGACGCGGCCGCGACAGGCGCGCCCTTCTTGGAGGAAAGTTCCGACTTTTTGGATCCCACAAGAACCTCTCTCTATGCACGGCCGCGTTGTAGGTTGCGGCGCGCGTTCTCAAATTTTTCGTGGAGCAGATTGTTCTGCGCCTCGACGTTGCCTTGCCTGTCGGCTTGCGCGAGCTCTCCGAGTACGACGGAGGTCAGTTGTTTTTGCTCGAGCTTGTTCAACTTCGCAATGTTCCCTGTTAGCTCGGTTCGAGCCGCCTCGAGCAATTCATGCCGAGGCGCTGCCAGGCGAGCAAGGGCGAATGGATGGATCGATGTGGCCAGCTTCGCAAGCACTTGTTCAGGTACGATGCTGTTTCCAACACGGGTTTGACGCACCGCAGCAACCGCCCGAGCCACGTCCCCGTCCAGTAGGGCTACAGCCTCGAAGGCCTCGTCGGTGTCCAGCAGCTCCGGGAAATCGAGCATTATGCCTAAAACCTCGCGGCCGATGTCTTCGCGTTGGTCCCGCGAGCGAGCTCGGCTCGGGGGCGCCGACTCTTGGGCCGAGGTAGAAATCTCTGGGCTGATGCTGCGTTGAATCTCACGGGCATTGGCGTCCAGCAGCTGCTTGTCCTGGCGAAAGTTCAGCGCGCCCGCAACCCGGTCCGCGTAGTTTTGACCCAAGAGACGTGCGGTCGGGTCTGGCTCCTCGCGGATCAGCCGCTGAACTTCCTGGCGGATCGCGATGCGCTCGCGTGCGTCAGCGCCGTACGCGCGGTCCAGTGTCGTGTCGATCAAGTACTCGAGCATGCCACGCGCGGCCTTCAGCACGCGCTGTACGCCCTCTGCGCCCTGACGACGGACGAGCTCATCCGGATCCATCTTGTCCGGCAGCGACGCGACCTTCACTCGCAGCCCGGCTACGTTGCATGGCTCGCGCGATGCCTCTACGGCGCGCCGCCCTGCCGAGTCACCGTCGAACAGTAAAGTCACTTCTTTCGAGAAGCGGCAAATCCCGCGCGCTTGCTCTTCGGTGAACGCGGTGCCGAGCGGCGCCACCACACTCTTGATGCCGCGCGCGTGCAAGCTCATCACGTCGAAGTTGCCTTCGACCACGACGCAGCTCTCGCCCGAGCGCAACGCTTGGCGCGCTTGATACAAGCCGAACACTGTTTCGCGCTTCTTGTAGATGGGCGACTCGGGTGAGTTCACGTACTTCGCGGGCGGGTCGGCGCCGGGCTGCGCGGTCGACTCGATACCGAGCTCGCTGAGCTCGTTCGCCTCTGGCTCTGGCAACGCACGACCGCTGAACGCGACCACGCGGCCCTGTAAATCAAGCACCGCGAACATCAGGCGGTGCCGAAAGCGATCGTAGTAGCCCACGCCAACCTTACGCGGCACGAGCACGCCGATCTTCTCCGCGGCGCCTGCGCTGAGGCCGGCTGAGGCGAGGTGCTTGGCCAAGCCGTCCCAACCGTACGGCGCGTAGCCGATGCGAAATGATTGCAGCGCGTCTGCCACGGGGCCCGTCGCGGAGTCCGCGGATAGACCGCGGCGGTCGAGCTCGGCAAGCCCGTGCCCGCCGAGCGGATGCTCGCGCAGCATCAGCTCGAAGTAATGAGCCGCGGCGTTGCCGATCTCGTACAGCTCTTGCTGACGGCGGCGTACTTCTGCCTGTTGCCTCCGCTCGGGCTCGGAGCTCGTTTCGGCGACTTCGATGCCGGCGCGGTGGGCCAGCTCGCGCACGGCGTCGCTGAACTCGAGGCCCTCGATGCGCTGCACGAATTTGATCGCGTCGCCGGACTCGTGACAGCCGAAGCAGTAGTAGAAGCCGCGCTCCGGGTTGACGTGGAAGCTGGGTGTCTTCTCTTTGTGAAACGGACACACGCCAACGTGGCTTCGACCGCGCTTCTGCAGCCTGACGGTCTGGCCGATCAGCTCTACGATCCCAATCTCCCGCCGGATGCGGTCGAGGGTCTCCTGTCCGATCACAGAATTCACATACTCCAAATCGAGGGCGGGGAAAGGCCGGCGCGGGGCTTGTAGCGATATTCGGTAGCTACATTAGTGTTGAACTGAACGTATGATCAGTATACGCTAACCACACGCAATGCGCTCGTTACCCCTCAGAAACCCGCCGAATCGCTGGCGCTCGGAGGAGGTCAGCTACGAAGCGGAACAGGGAGCGGAGCCCGAGCGCATCGAGCTCACCGTGTACGAGGATCAAACGCGTCAAATCCTGTCCGACAACGACAGTCCAGATCTCGGCTTTCGGTACAGCATCAACCCTTACCGCGGCTGCTTGCACGGTTGCGCGTACTGCTACGCGCGCCCCACGCACGAGTACCTAGGCTTCGGCGCGGGAGCCGATTTCGAACGCAAGATCGTCGTCAAGCTGCGCGCCGCCGCGCTGCTGCGCGAAGCCTTCGAGAAGAAGAGCTGGCAGGGCGAGCTGATCTTGTTCAGCGGCAACACGGATTGCTATCAGCCGCTCGAGTCCAGCTACGCCCTCACACGGGCCTGCCTCGAGGTGTGTCGTGAGTATGGTAACCCGCTACACGTCATCACCAAATCCGCGCTCGTCGAGCGCGACGCAGACCTCTTGGCGGAGCTCGCGGCCATCGGCAGCGCGTCGGTCACGCTCACCATTCCTTTTTGGGATGCCGCGGTGGCGCGCGCCATCGAACCGCTGGTACCCACACCCAAGCGGCGCATGGAGACCGTGCGTCGTCTCACTGAGCGCGGCATCCCCGTGTCCGTCAACATCGCGCCGCTGATCCCGGGCCTCAGCGATCGCGACATCGTGCACATTCTCGAAGCCGCGAAGGAAGCCGGCGCGGTCGGCGCCGCGATGATCCCACTGCGCCTGCCCGGAAGCGTGGAGGCCGTGTTCGTGGAGCGCTTGCGCGAAGCCTTCCCGCTCGCCGCCGAAAAGGTGCTGGCCCGCGTCCGCGAAATGCGCGGTGGCAAGCTCAACGATCCGCGCTTCGGCACACGCATGCAGGGCGAAGGCCCGTACATCGACGCGGTGCGCTTGCTCTTCGATCAAACCGCGCGCCGCCTCGGCCTCAACTCCCGCGAAATGCGCAGCAACGACGAACGCCCGCGCCCCGCGTCCACGTTCCGCCGGCCGACGGACAAAGGCGGCCAGTTGCGCTTGTTCTAGCGACGCCCTGTCGAACGAATGCCCCGAAAATAAAACGAGCAGGAAGACTTTGGAAGGGCCCCGGTCGGGGACGAGCGCTGGCGCGGCCGCAGATCCACAGCCCAAAACGCCTGTGGTGGAATCTGCGCCTAAATCCCAACGGGTCCCGAGCTTCCTGCCGTTGGCATGCCTCACGTCTCGTGGTACACGCGGCGCGAGTTAGAGCCCCAGTACAGGCGCGCAGTGTTGGCGCGCCGAGACCCCGCGAGGACGAAGCGAACATGACGACGACAGCGAGCACGGCCGGAATCAAAGGCAAGATCACCCAGGTCATCGGACCGGTGGTGGACGTTGAGTTTCCCGCCGGCAAGTTGCCGCGTATCCTCAATGCGCTCACGCTGACGAACCCTTCGATCGACGGTGAGAAGGAGAACCTGGTGCTCGAGGTCGCGCAGCACCTTGGCGAGGGCGTCGTGCGCGCCATCGCCATGGACGCCACCGAAGGCCTGGTGCGCGGAGCCATAGTGACGGACACCGGCGAGGCGATTCAGATGCCGGTCGGCCGTGAAGTGCTCGGCCGCATTCTGAACGTCGTCGGCAAGCCGGTGGATGGTGGGGGTCCGGTAAACGCCAAGCAACATCGCAGCATTCACCGCGAGCCGCCGCCCTTCGTCGAGCAGAGCACCAACGTCGAAGTCTTCGAGACCGGCATCAAAGTCATTGATTTGCTCGCCCCCTACCGCAAGGGCGGTAAAATCGGCCTGTTCGGCGGCGCCGGCGTCGGCAAGACCGTGCTCATCATGGAGCTCATCAACAACGTCGCCAAAGCGCACGGCGGCGTGAGCTGCTTCGCAGGCGTCGGTGAGCGAACCCGCGAAGGCAACGATCTCTATCTCGAAATGAGCGAGTCGAAGCTGGAGAGCGGCGAGACCGTGCTCAGCAAGACGGCGCTCGTTTACGGCCAGATGAACGAGCCGCCGGGCGCCCGTGCTCGCGTCGCGCTCTCGGCGCTCACGGCCGCCGAGTACTTCCGCGACGAAGAAGGTCAGGATGTGCTCTTGTTCGTCGACAATATCTTCCGCTTCACGCAGGCCGGCAGCGAAGTGTCCGCGCTCCTCGGTCGTATGCCGAGCGCCGTCGGTTACCAGCCCACGCTGTCGACCGAGATGGGCTCCTTGCAGGAACGCATCACGTCCACGAAGAAGGGCAGCATCACCAGCGTGCAAGCCATCTACGTGCCGGCAGACGATCTCACCGATCCCGCGCCAGCCACCGCGTTTGCACATTTGGACGCCACCACGGTGCTCAATCGCGCCATCTCCGAGCTCGGCATCTACCCCGCGGTCGATCCGCTCGACTCGACCAGCACCATGCTCTCGCCGCAAATCGTGGGCGATATCCACTATGGCATCGCGCGCCAGGTGCAGAAGACGCTGCAGCGTTACAAGGATCTGCAAGACATCATCGCCATCTTGGGTATGGACGAGCTCAGCGAAGACGACAAATTGGTCGTGGCGCGCGCCCGTAAGATCCAGCGCTTCTTGTCGCAACCGTTCTTCGTCGCCGCGCAATTCACGGGCTTGACCGGCAAATTCGTAACGCTGAAAGAGACCATCGCGGGCTTCCAGGAGATCCTCTCCGGCTCGCTCGATGATTTGCCGGAGCAGGCTTTCTACATGGTCGGCAACGTCGAAGAGGCCAAGGCCAAGGCCGCCCAGCTCAAGCAGGCGGCTGCGTGATGGACGGCACGATCCATCTAGAGGTCGTGACGCCCGACGGTATGAAGCTCGCGGCCGACGTGAGCGAATTTACGGCGCCCAGCGTCGACGGTGAGTTCGGTGTGCTGCCGGGTCACGTCCCGCTCTTGGCAGCGTTGACCACCGGCATCGTCAGCTACATCCTCGGCGGGGAAAAGCACGCGGTCGCGGTCGGCCCCGGTTTTGCCGAGGTTTCTGACGACAAAGCGCTGCTCATCACCGATCGCTTCATCAAGAAGGAGGACATCGACCCGGTCGTGGTCCGCCTCGATCTGAAAGAAGCCGACGAAGCGCTCGACAAGTTCGACGGTGATCTGCAAGGCCCGGAGTACGGCGCGCTCGTGGCGCGTGAGCTGTGGGCCGCGGCCGAGCTGGAGCTGTACGGCGACCCGCCGCCGCCGCGCATGAAGACGATGAACGAGCTCTCCTTCGGCCTGCACGAGAGCTACACGGACCTCAAAACCGGAGCTGACGAGCAAGCCGAAGACCCGGACACCAGCGCCGAGGACAAAGCGGCCCATTGAGTGAGTGGAGCCCAAAGGCCCAGCTGCAAAGCCGAGGGCTCCGCCCCAAAAAGCACTTCGGCCAGAACTTCCTCGCCGACGAAAACTTAGCTCAACGCATCGCCGACCTCGTGCCGCAGGGCGCGAGCGTGGTGGAGTTGGGCGCGGGGCTCGGCGCGCTCACTCGGCCCTTGCTCACGCGAGCTGGGCAGCTGGTTGCGGTGGAGCGCGATCGGGATCTCGTCCCCGCGCTGGTCGAGCTCTTCCCGACGGAGATCGCCGAGGGGCGGCTGCGCGTCGAAGAAGCCGACGCCAAAACCGTGAGCGTGACCGAGCTGCTCGCGGGTGCGCCGCGCCCCTATGTTTTAGCTGGAAATCTGCCGTATCAGATCTCGGGGCCGTTACTCGAGGCCGCCGTGCACATGGCCGGCGAGGTCGAACGCGTGATCTTTTTGCTGCAGCTCGAGGTCGTCGATCGCTTGATCGCACAGGCGAACAGCGATCACTACGGTGCGCTCTCGGTGTTCGTGCAGGCCGCCTTTGTGGTCGAGCGCGCGCTGGTGATTCGGCGCGGCGCGTTCTATCCGCAGCCAGAGGTGGACTCGGCCGTCGTGGTGCTCACGCCGCGCGCGTCGCGCATCGCGGAGACTACGGCTTTTCGTGCGCTCGTGAAGGGCGCCTTCGGAAAGCGCAGGAAGAAGTTGAGCAACGCCTGGCAGGGCGTGTGCAACAAGAGCCGTGAAGAGCTGGCGGCCGCGGCCTCGCGCGCGGGCATCGACCTCGACGCGCGCGGCGAGACGCTCGCCGTGGCAGATTTCGCGCGCATGGCGCTGGAGTTGGAGCCGGAGGCAGGGTCGTGAGCTGGCGTGGCCTCGGCGTTCGTCTCGCGTCCACGCTGAGCCTCGCGCTGAGTCTCGCGCTTTTGGGTTGTCCGGCCAAGAGCGACCCCGATCCGCTGGTCGAGCGAGCTGCTTTTGGCGTCTTTTTCGGGGGCCAAATCCAAGACCGCAAAGAGCTGCCCTTCGAGCTCGATCCCGCCAAACAGCTATGCGGCATTCGCATCGATTTTCGCGCGCCGCTCTCGCGCGCCGTTCCCGTCGCCTGGGAAATCGCGCGGCCGATCAGCAGCAAGGCCGCCAAGGGCGACGCTGGCAGCGAGCAAGTCGTGGAGGTGGGCAACGCCAGAGTGCGCATCGGGGAGACCCGGCTCGATGTCCCGATCTCACTTCGGCAGGGGCAGGTGCTCGGGACTTGGCACGTGCGCGTGAAGGTCGACGCCCGCGTGGTCATCGACCGTGATGTGCTCGTGTTCGACGCGCGCGAACGGCGTGAGCGTGAGCGCGACGCGGGGCACTGAGCGCAAACGCTCGATTCGAATCCCCAAGCGCGACAGAGCGCGCACCCCGCGTTCGTGCGATGCCTTGGCCTGAACGCCAAGTGCCGCCAGTACCGCCTCGGACGCGCCCGGCGCTGCGCGCTCCAGGTCCACATCGAAGCGCATGGGTACCCAGCGCAGCTCGTGCTTGCGCTTCACTTGTCCGATCAACGCTCGCTCTAACGCGCCACGGCTAGTCGGATCCGGTGTTGGCGACCAAATGTAGATCAAGCTCGGGCGCGGCTTGCCACGGCTGATCTCCGACAACACCCGCATGAGCTCGAGATCCGTCCGCCCGCGGTCGGGCTCGAGCCGCGCGGGCGCGCTCAAGCCGAAAGCCAGCAAATAGCGGCGCAAACTGCGCTCGCGCCGTGAGTGAGTCAGGACCTCGCGCGCGTCGAACGGGGCTCGCCCGCGCAAGCGATCGGCGCGTCGCGCGATGCGATCGAGCTCGCTCGACCGCACGCGATCGGCGGACTGCGGATCGAGCGGACGCATGTGCTCGAGCACGCGGGCCGCGACGTCGGCCTCGTCGAGCCCCGAACGGTCGGAATCGACGAAGCTTGCCGACTGACTGAGCGCTTGCAGGATGCGCGTGGTGTGCGTCGGACCACGTTCTGGCTTGAGCAACGTCAGCGTACGCGCGCCGACCACGGCGAGTCCGATGCGGTCACCGCGTGCCGCGTGCCGCGTGGCGTACCCAGAGACCTCGTCGATCGCGCGGTCGAGTGGTGTGTAGCCTGGATTGCCGGCGCCCAGCTCGACCGAGGCGTCGAGCACGAGCCACACCACGTCGCGCTCCTCGCGTTCGTACTCGCGCACCATTAGGCGACCACGCTTGGCCGTCGCTTTCCAGGCGACCCGGCGCAGCGGGTCGCCTGGGCGGTGCTCGCGCAGCTCGCGCAGCTGCTCGCCGTCGCCCGCGACCGGCCCGGGTCGCCCGCGGTCGGCGCCTTGGTGGCTTCTGCCCCCGCGCGCTTGATGCGCGAACGCGAGGTAGGCGCGCGGCATCACCTCTACACCGTATGGATTGGCGAAAGTGAGCGGCACCTCGAACAGCCCCGGGTTACCTTGCACCTCGAGCGACAGGCCGTGAATGCCGAAGCGACCCACGCGCCTGCCCGACACTCGCAGCACCACGCGCAAGCGCCCACCTGCGGGCACTTCGCCCTGCGAAGGCACAATCTCGATTGAAAGCTCGGGCGCAAAGACCGCGCGCAGGCCGACGAAACGCGCCGCGCGTGAATCGCGATTTCTGACCTCGGCTTCGATCTCGAGCACTTCTCCCCGTGCAACGCGTGCCGCGCGCGCTTCGCCGCGCCACAGCATCTCGAAGCCCGCGCTGCGAATGCGGTTCACGCTGACCTCGGTCACGGCGCGCGCCAGCGCGAGCCCTACCAAGAGCGAGCCGGCCCAGGCCACGACGGGTCCACTCTGAAGCACTAGCCCTGCTCCGACCGCGACCAGAGCAGTCGCTGCCAAGTCGATGCTGGTTCGAGTGGGGTGGACCTGCACGGAGCGCCAAGACTATCCTGGCCAGAGGTAGACTTGAACCGCTGGCTGGGCATTTTTTTCGCGTGCGCGGCGGCGTCCGTCGCGAGCGCGACCGCGAGCCGCGCGAACGCTCAAAACAGCGGCTATTCCGTGCTGGAGCAAAGCGTCATCAGTCAGAAGCTCGCCCAGCGCGGGCTCGAGCTCGAGCCGCTGCCCGAGGGTAAGCGGATCGAGGACATCGAGATCGTGACGCTCGACGTGTTCGACGAACGCGACCCGATGCCCGATTTCGCGAACGTATTTCATGTCACGACGCGCGAGCAGGTGATCCGCCGTGAGCTGTTGTTCGAAGAAGGCACGCCGTATCGCGACGTCTTGGCGCAGGAGACCGCGCGTCACCTGCGCGAGCTGATTCAGCTGTCGATCGTTTTGGTCGTACCCGCTCAGGGCAGCACCCCCGACCGCGTGCGCGTGCTGGTGATCACCAAGGACGTCTGGAGCTTGCGGCTAAATTGGCTGCTGCAGTCGGCCAACGCGCACATCAACTATTTGGAGCTCAACCCGAGCGAAGAGAATTTGTTCGGCACGCACGCCATCATCGGCGGGCTGTTCGTGCTCGATCCAGCCAGCTATTCGCTCGGCCTGTCCTTGTCGCACAAGCGGCTGCTCGGCTCGCATGAGCTGGCCACGATTTCTGCGAATTTCATCCGCAATCGCCAGACCGGTGCGGCGGAGGGCTCGTTCGGCGAATTCCGCTACGGGCAACCGCTGTATTCGCTCGACACCAAGTGGTCGTGGGGCACGTCGCTGCTATGGCGACACGACATCGCGCGGCGCTTCATCGGTACCGATGTCGCCGGTTACGACGCGCGAGTGACGAAAGTAAACGATCGCATACCGGAGACCTACGATCGCGATTGGCTCTACGGCGGCTATGAGGTCGTGCGCTCGTTCGGTCGGCGCTTCAAATACGACGTTTCGCTGGGCATCGAAGCCTTGCGGCAGGTTTACGGCGCGCGCGACCTCTCGGCCTTCGACCCGCGCGCCGCCGCAGAGTTCGTGAAGCATCAGTTGCCCGTCTCCGACCAACGCGTCAGTCCCTTCATTCAACTTCACGCGCACCGCACCGACTACAGCTCGCTGATCGAAGTCGAGACGCTGGGGCTGCAAGAGGACTTTCGGCGCGGCCATGATCTAGTACTGCGTCTGTATCCGGCGAGCAGCTCGCTCGGCTCGACGCGCGATCTGATCGGGTCGTTGTCCATGTTCTCTTATACGTTCCCGATCGGGGACGGGTTGATCCGGCCGCTCGTGGTCTCGCGTCTTCAGTATGCCTCGCGCGGGCGCGACGACGCCTTGTTCGAGGGCGATTTGCGCTTCGTGTCGCCGCGCTTCGGTTTCGGACGCCTGATGCTCGACGGTCAGATCTTGGATCACGCTCTCAATTACGTGAACAGTCGCGTGGTGCTCGGCGGGGACAATCGCCTGCGTGGCTACCCGGTGGGAGCGTTCCAGGGAGCCAATCAGGTCGTCCTGAACGCCGAGCTGCGCACGACGTCGGTAGACATCTTGTCCGCGCAGGTCGGCGCTGCGGCGTTTTACGACGTGGGCGATGCCAACGACGACATCCATCGCTTTCAGCTCAAGCAGGGGGCCGGTGTGGGTCTGCGCATCCTGTTTCCCGAGTTCGACCGCATCGTGTTCCGGGCGGACTGGGGGCTGCCGCTGAGCCCCGGCTACCAAGCCCTGCCGGGCGCGTTTTTCGTGTCTTTTGCGCAGGCTTTCGCGATGCCGGCCATCGCGTCGCCCAGCGTGCTGACTGAGGTTTTGTAGCGGCGTGCTACGCTTTGGTGTGAGCGACAGCGCGCGCGTCCCGCACAACCTCCGGCGTTACGTCGTCGAACAAGACTACGAGCAGTACACCGAGATTGACCAAGCGGTGTGGCGCTTCGTGCTGCTGCAAACCTACGAGCGCTTGCAACACACTGCGCACCCCGCGTATCGGCAAGGCCTCGCGCAGACCGGCATTTCGGTCGAGCGCATCCCGCGTATCACCGAGATGAGCGAGTGTCTGGAGCGCTTCGGTTGGCAGGCAGTGTGTGTGGACGGCTTCATTCCGCCGCGCTCTTTCCAAGAGTTCCAGGCAGCCAGCATCCTGCCCATCGCCGCGGACATCCGCTCCAAAGATCACCTGGTGTACACGCCCGCGCCGGACATCATCCACGAAGCCGCGGGTCACGCGCCGATTCTGCCGGACGGTCGCTACGCCGGGTACCTGCGCGCGATCGGTGAGGTCGGCAAATTCGCCTTCTCTTCGCCGGAAGACGCGCGCGTCTACTCCGCAATCTTCGAGCTGTCCGAGGTCAAGGAAACCCGCGGTGTGCGACCGGAGCTAGTGACGCAGGCCGAGGCGCGGCTCGAGCAAGCGCTGTCCGGCGTCAGCGGCGCGAGCGAAGCCAGTCGCCTATCGCGTCTGTACTGGTGGACGGCGGAGTACGGCTTGGTCGGCACGCCGAGCGACTACCGGCTGTACGGCGCCGGCCTTTTGTCGTCGCTTTGGGAGAGCCACGCTTGCCATGACCCCCGAGTGAAGAAGCTGCCGCTCAGCGCCGCCTGCGTCGAGCAGGGCTACGACATCACGCGCACTCAACCGCAGTTGTTCGTGGCCCGAGATTTCGAACATTTGTTCGCTGTTTTGAGCGAAGTCGAAGCATCGCTCGCGTACCGCGCGGGTGGGGATCGCGCCCTCCGCGCAGCGCTGCAGAGTGAAGAGCTCGCGACGCTGCACTTTCGCGAAGAGCGCTTCGTGACTGGGCAGCTGAGCGCCGTGTTCGGTGGCGCGACGGACGGCGTGCTCACGTTCCAAGGTCGAGTGGGGTTCGGCGCGCAGGGCAAGCTGCTGCAAGCGTTCGAAACTAGCTCGCATGGCTTTCGGGTCCCCGTCGGGCGGCTCGCTGACGGCGCCGCGCTCGCTTCGCAACTGGTCAGTACGGGGCGGCATGTCGCGCTACGCTTCGCGTCCGGAGTCGCCCTCGACGGTACGCTCGTCGCGACGAGCTTCGACCGCAGCGGGCGGCTGCTCAGCGCGCGCTTCCGCGACTACCAGCTCAGTTCGCAGCGCGCGGGCTTCTCGGAACGAGGCGCCGAGTACCTGCTCTTCGTCGCGCCGGAGCTGATCACGGCGCACGCGGGCGCTAGCGATCCTGGCTTTTTCCCCGAGAGCGAGCCGTCTCACGTGCGAGTGCCCAAGCCACGCGCGTTACAGGAGCGCGAGCGAGCCTTGTTGGCGCTGTACGAGCGTTCAATCTCGGCGTTTCGAGAGCGTCTAGGCGGCGCAGCGGTGGACGCGTTCACGCAGGTTCATCGCGAGCTCGCTCAAAGCTTTCCGGATGAATGGCTCTTGAGATGGAACCTGCTCGAGTGCTTGTGCAAGCTCGCCGAGGGCGGCGCGTTGTCGCGGACGCTCGAAGCCGAGTTGCTCACGCTAGAGGTGAAGTTTTCGCACAAGGAGCCGATCGCCTCCGGGCTGCGTTATCTGTCCTCACTCGCGGCCTAGGACTACTCGGAAGCATCTAGAATAATTAGGCATTTATTAGCTCGTCTAATCTGACTGGACGGTCAGGCTGGTTCTAGCTAGCTTGCTTGTGTGTTCGTCTGACTGGACGGTCACGGTGCTTTACACCCTCAGGCTTGTCTGATCGTTCGCTCCACGAGGCAATTCATGGATGTGCTTACCGATGTGCTCGAGACCGTCCGCGTAGTTGCCGCATGCTATGGGCGCCTAGAAGCGAGCGCTCCTTGGGGGATCCGCGTGCGCGCTAGCGAGGACGCAAAGTTCCACGTCGTGCTTTCGGGGCACGCTCGACTCCTGGTCGACGGCACCGACGAGCCAATCGAGCTCAGCGAAGGCGACATCGTCGCGCTGCCGCACGGCCACGCGCACTCGCTGATCGACGATCCGAGCATCGCCGCACAACCGCTCGAAGAGCTCCTGGTCTGCCGAGCGCGTGGCGACGGCAGCATTCTTCGCGTCGGCGGCGGAGGCGAAGCGTCGACCATCGTCAGCGGCCGCTTCCGCTTCGAGGATCGACGCAACAACCCGCTGCTCTCCGTGTTGCCATCGGTGATCACGCTACGTGGGGAGATGGGTAAATCGGTGCGCTGGCTCGAGCCCACGCTCAAGTTCATTGCTTGCGAGGCTGCGTCGGGTCGTCCGGGCTCACAAACCGTGATCGCGCGCCTCGCGGACGTGCTCTTCATTCAAATCGTGCGCGGTCACCTGGCGAGCTTGCCAGCGAACGGCAGCGGTTGGCTGAGCGCTCTCGCCGACACGCAGATCGGCGCGGCTCTCGGCCACATCCACCAAAACCCCGAGCAAGACTGGACCGTGCAATCGTTGGCGTCCAAGGTCGCGATGTCACGCTCCGCCTTTGCCTCGCGCTTCATGCGTCTGGTCGGCGAACCCCCACTCTCGTACGTCACCCGTTGGCGCATGCAAAAAGCTGCCGGCATGCTGCGCCAAAGCAAACAAACGCTTGCCGAGGTCGCCTCGCAAGTCGGCTACGATTCGGAAGCCGCGTTCAGCAAAGCGTTCAAGCGCGCGGTCGGAAGCGCGCCGGGGGCTTATAGGCGGGGGTTGAGAAGTGGTAGCGGGCTGGAAGTGGCAGCGTGAGAGTTTGGATTTTTTGTGGGGCTCTGGGGGGACGTCTCGCGACTTTCTCGACCCGTTGGGAAAGCAGGCGCCGGTCTCGCCGGCTCCACCCCTTCGGGTGTCACGAAGCGCGTTCGTAGGTCTCCATCTCATTCGAAGATCGTGATCTTTTCTACTAAGAAGCTCTCATGCTGCGGTCGGCTTGACTTCGACCTGGAGGCCGAGGTTGTTGAGCCGTCGGAGCAGCCGGGAGATGGTTTAGGA
>Ga0210392_10000940_pt1 | contig 16029 bp, 14 predicted proteins | sample IncBWC30OmetaG_FD_161057 | JGI IMG/M metagenome (GOLD analysis project Ga0210392, IMG submission 161057) | Forest soil microbial communities from Barre Woods Harvard Forest LTER site, Petersham, Massachusetts, United States - Inc-BW-C-30-O ...
GGCGATGTCGCTCGTCTTGCTCGCGACTTCGCGCACCATCTGGGCGCCCATGTTTTCGTACGGGTCTTCCAGTTCAATTTCCTTCGCGACCGTGACACCGTCCTTGGTCACCGTCGGGGAGCCGAATTTTTTGTCGATGACGACGTTGCGGCCCTTGGGCCCGAGCGTCGCGACGACTGCGCGGGAAAGTTTCTGCACGCCGCGGAGCAACGCCTGGCGCGCCTGCTCGTCGAATACTAATTGTTTAGCTGCCATAAGATTATTCAGTTTTTAATTTTTAATTTTTAATTTCGGATTAGGAGAGGATGGCCACGAGGTCGTCCCCGGTGAAGATCTTGTATTCCTTGCCGTCGATCTTGATTTCCGTGCCGCCGTATTTGGAGACGAGCACGCGGTCGCCGACCTTCACTTCGAACGGGATGCGCTTGCCGTCGTCGTCGAGTTTGCCGGTGCCGAGCACGCGGACGATGCCCTCTTGCGGTTTTTCTTTGGCGGTGTCAGGAATGATGATTCCGCCCTTTTTGACTTCCTTCTCTTCGACGGCTTCCACGAGGATGCGGTCGCCGAGCGGTTTGATGTTCAATGCCATACTGTTTTTCTTTCGGTTGTTGTGTTTGTTGACTGTTTAAGTAACTCCCGATCCGCACTCGCGGCGGGAAAAGTGTTTTTCATGTTCCGGTCCCCTCGCCCCCCTGTCGCGCCGAAATCGGATGCAGGCGGATCGGAGGGGAGAGGGTTAGGGTGAGGGGTGCGACGGGATTGCTCGCAGGACAAACGCGCCACCGAAACCCGGCTACGTGAGTTCCTCTCCCCGGGGGAGAGGACACAGGTGAGGGCGGACGTCAAAACTAACTGACCACTCTCTGCCGCCTCCCGTTCCCGTCTGACCAGGTTTTGGTTGCGTCTTTGCCGGCAATCCCAACGGGATTGTGTCCTCCAGCCCAGGGTTGCGACGAAGGAGCTACCCTGGGTCAACTGTATTAAATTCCCCCAACCCCAACGGGGTTGCGGCACGGTTGACCACGACGCGGCCACAACCCCGTTGGGGTTGAAAAAATTGCGGACGACGGCCACCCAAGGTAGCTCGTGCCTCGCAACCTTGGGCTTTGAGCCGGAATCCCTTTGGGATTCTCCTGCCAGCCCGCTCAAATTGTTCTGCGCCATGTTCATTTTGTTTTCAAAGCCCCGCCGCACTCGCGGCGGAGAAATTTATTTACTCTGTAAGGAAGAATGGAGCAATAGATTCAAGCTCCGCATCAATTTTAGCGTGTACTTTTGGGTCGGAATGATCGCACGGGAAAAATTTAGCGTGTTTTACATCAAGCACGCCGAAAACCTCTTTGTTTTTACATTGTGGACTGAGCGCGCTCTCCATTAACTCGTTAATGAATTCCGTTTTCAGGCGAGAAATTGGCTCCTTTCTTAGATACAGCTTAATTATGTAACGCCTTCCTTCGCATTCCAACCCAAGTTCGGGATTAACGCTTACACCCAGCCCATTGTGTTCGTATTCGGATTTCGGTGGATTAAACCAATTCAGCTTTTTATTTCCCCAGCGCGACGCGCAGAAAGCCTGATAGGCGGCAATTGTTTGCGGGTAATTTGCCCGCTTTTTCCCATCATGGACATCGCTCATTAAAAAATTCAAATCACTTGCTGGGCGATCTTCTCGGTGAGTTTTAACAATTCTCTCCCGCAGTCGCTTATAGAAATCGCTCGCCGGTGAATAGCCCCGGCGACGCTGGCTCTTAACCTTGGCAATGCAGGTGATTTTTTTCTGGCCGCTTCTTTCAGCGATGTCAGTAAAATCTGTTAGGGTTAAGTTGTGCATTGTTTGGCCTTTTTATGCGGTTTCCAAATTTTTAATTTCCGTATGCTGGTGCCTCGGAAATTCTTTTTGGCACGGATTTTGGTGAAGACAACATCTTCGTCAGGAACGGCAAGGCATTCGGATCTTTCTTTTCAAAATATTTTATCGAGCGATTCGGGAGCCATTCCTCATTAAAATGCTTCCTGAAATCGGCAAGCAATTCGTTAGGATATAATTTTGCCCAAACTACGCGCCCGTCTTTATATTTGTGCTGATACTTTGGAAGGGTGTCGGTATCAATTTCTTTCGCATCACGAAGCCATTGGCAGAAAATTCTACCCTCTGAAATATCTGGAACTAGCGATTCTGGCAAAGTGTATCCTTCAGATTCCAGAGGTGCGATTAATCCAAATGTTAATTCGTTCAGCATCGAAAAATGGGTGGCAGGAATTTCGCTGCGATTTGCCATGTAGCGTTCGATGTGGTAGGGCAAACCTGCCGCTACTTTTGTTTTCCCAGCCATCCAATCCCGCACCCACATCGCAACAGCGACGGCAAATTTTGGCGAGCACCATTGAGCCAAATTAATTGCAACTTCTGGATGAACCCAAACTTCAGTTAAGAAGCCATCGTGGAAGGTTTGAACTAATCGTTCGGGCGCGAGACTGGTCGCTAGACCAAGCTCTTGCAAAAATTCACCAGTAGCCGCGAGCTTGCGATAATTTTCAAAGTTTTTATTAACGGCTTTACACATTGCAGACGCATCCACATAGCCATCAACTGCACGTTGAGGCACAAATTTGCCCTCAACCTGGTGCTTGATGTGGATTAATTCCAACTGCGTTGTGTTCATGGTATTGGAAGTGGTTTATTTCTTCTCATCCACCACTTCCGCATCAATCACGCCGTCGTCCTTCTTCTTGTCTTCGGATTTCGGCTCTTCGGCCCCCGGCTGTGCGCCCGGTTGTCCCTTGGCGCCCTCGGCTTGCTTCTTGTACATCTCCGCGCCGATGGCCTGCGCGGCTTCGTTAAGCTTCTCGCCGGCGGCTTTGATGGCGGCGCTGTCGCTGCCCTTGAGCGCTTCCTTCGCGGCGGCGATGGCCGTCTCGAGCTTGGCCTTGTCTTCCGTGGACATCTTGTCGCCGCTGTCCTTGACCAGTTTCTCGGAGCGGTACACGGCGTTGTCCACCTCATTGCGCGTCTCGATCTCTTCCTTCTTCGCCTTGTCCTCGTCCGCGTGCAACTCGGCGTCCTTGCGCATCTTCTCGACCTCGTCCTTCGAGAGGCCGCTGCTCGCCGTGATGGTGATCTTCTGTTCCTTGCCCGTGCCCAAATCCTTCGCGCCGACATGCAGGATGCCGTTGGCGTCGATGTCAAAGGTCACTTCGATCTGCGGCACGCCGCGCGGCGCGGGCGGGATGTCGGCCAGGTTAAACTTGCCGATCGTTTTGTTGTCCTTGGAGAACTGGCGTTCGCCCTGGAGCACATGGATCTCCACGCCCGGCTGGCTGTCGCTCGCCGTGGAGAAAATTTCCGATTTGCGCGACGGGATCGTGGTGTTGCGCTCGATCAGCTTGGTGAACACGCCGCCAAGGGTCTCGATGCCGAGTGACAACGGCGTCACGTCCAGCAGCAACACGTCCTTCACTTCGCCCTTCAGCACGCCGCCCTGGATGCCGGCGCCGATGGCGACGACTTCGTCCGGATTGACGCCCTGATGCGGCGCCTTGTTGATGAGCTTGTGCGCGGTCTCGACGACGCGCGGCATGCGGGTCATGCCGCCGACCAGCACGAGCTCGTCGATCTTGCTGGCTTCGATGCCCGCGTCTTTCAAGCACGCCTGCACCGGCTTGATGGTGCGCTCGAACAATTTGTCCGTGAGCTGTTCCAGCTTGGCGCGTGTGAGATTTTTCTGGATGTGCTTCGGCCCGCTCGCATCCGCCGTGATGAACGGCAGATTGATGTCGTAAGTCGTGGAGCTGGAAAGCGCGATCTTCGCCTTTTCCGCCTCTTCCTTGATGCGCTGGAGCGCGTCCGGCTGTTTGCGGAGGTCCATGCCGGATTCCTTTTTGAATTCGTCGAGGATCCAGTCCATCAGCGTATTGTCCCAGTCGTCACCGCCGAGGTGCGTGTCGCCGTTCGTCGCCTTCACTTCGAAGACGCCGTCGCCGATCTCCAGCACGGAGATATCAAACGTACCGCCGCCCAAATCGTACACGGCGATCTTCTCGTCCTTTTTCTTGTCGAGACCGTAGGCGAGCGAGGCCGCCGTGGGTTCGTTGATGATGCGCAGCACTTCGAGACCCGCGATGCGGCCGGCGTCTTTCGTCGCCTGGCGCTGCGAGTCGTTGAAATAGGCCGGCACCGTGATTACCGCCTGCGTGATTTTTTCACCGAGGCGGGTTTCCGCATCGGCTTTCAGTTTGGCGAGGATCATCGCGGAAATTTCCTGCGGCGAGAACTGCTTGGCCTTGCCCTCGACTTCCACTTCCACGGCGCAATCGCCATTGGAAGCCTTCACGACCTTGTACGGCATGCGCTTGATCTCTTCGCCCACTTCATCGAACTTGCGGCCCATGAAGCGCTTGATGGAATAGATCGTGTTGCGGGAATTGGTGACCGCCTGGCGTTTCGCCGCGTCACCCACCACGCGCTCGCCGCTCTTCGTGAACGCCACGACCGACGGCGTCGTGCGCTTGCCCTCGGAATTTTCGAGGACCAGCGGTTCGCCGGAGTCCATGACCGCCATGCAGGAGTTCGTCGTGCCTAAATCGATGCCTAATACTTTTGCCATAAATGTATGTGTAAAATTGGTTTCTATTAATCTGCTTCGGTATACCAATGCATTAAAGGTGCCGTGTCACTCCCATTGGAAAACAATTTCATAACCTGCTTTATATAAACAATATAAAACAAAACACCCGCCACCGCCGCCGTCCGAAAACTGTGCCAACTGTGCCACCAATGGCACAGTTCCGCCCCATGGCACACTCCCGCGGCACAGTTCTCACAGGTAGGGACAGCGCGCTGCGCTGTCCCTGTCGCCGAGCGCAGCGTCAGGCGACGGATCATCGCGCTTGCCACGATAAGTGAATTCACGATGGCGCAATCTCCGCGTAGCTCACCCGTTCGTGTTAATTCGTGCAATTCGTGTCTCATAAATTTTTGGTTGGATTTACTTGGATTCACCCGGATTGGAGCGCGGGCGGCCCGCCCGCGTGTTCATCACCGGAGCGCCGGTCTCCGCCCCGGCAAGTTGGCGCTTGGATATTTGAATTTTTAGTCATTCGTCATTAGTACTTGGTCATTCCGCGAATGCGGTGGTTTAATCTGGTTTAATTTTTGCGTTTTCATTGGCCTTTTTGCAAATTTCAGATTTCAGTGTTTCTAAGTTTTGCTTCCCATCCGTATTGATCCGTTCCGCCACTGCGGGATCTGTGATCAAACAAATTTTTTTCTCCGGAATGGGTGAATATCGGTGAACACCGGTGAATTTCGGTGAATAGGGGTGAACGGACGGAGCGCGAGTTGTCCCAACTCGCAGCGCGTGGATAAATCGGCAGCGGTCCGGATGATTCGAACCCATTCGGAAGTGTGGGGCTTGCACCCTTGGAGCTTCGCCACCGTGCCCAGATCCGCGCCAGACACTTTTGGCCTTTCTATTCTTCATTCTTACTTTTTCATTCTGCATTCGCCCACGCTATCACACCTCCCGCAAAGTTGAATTTCTCCCGGGAATGTAGAATGCAGATTTATGCCATTTATTTTCAAAAATCGGGAGTGGGAAGGGGGGGCGACCAAAAAAATCCTCTAAAAATCAGAATCGCTCCATAAAGATTAAGGATAATTGATGTCTCGAAAACGGCGTTCGGTTCAAAAACTGCAGATTTGCTCGGGAATTTGAAGATTTTGAAAATCGGAAAATCTGCCTGCCTTCCCGAAAATCCGGCGACGGAATTGCCCAAACTGCGGGCGAACTACCCGCCCGCGCCCTGAATTCATCACTTCCCCCCTTCGCAGTCTTCGCACCTTTCGCGCGACACCGCTCCCCATTTGTCATTAGACGTTAGGATTTAGTCATTCCGGCACCACTCGGCCACCAACCTGTTCTAGGCGCTTCTGACGTGACAATTTGGCGTGCCGGCGGCTAACTAACTGTGTGCGCACCATGAAATCCGTCCTCCTCTACCTGCTGGTGCTGGTCGTATTCGGCCTGGGCGTTGCGCTGACGCTCCAGCAAGGCCGCCAACTGCCCACGCCGCCGTCCGTTGCTGCCGCCCCCGCGCACGTCGCCGCCGGTGACCTCCCGGGCGTGGAACCTTCCGCCTCCTTGCTCGCCAATCTGCATGACAACCTCCAGGACCCGCTCCCGCGCCTGTTCCTGCAATTGATCGTCATCATCCTCGCCGCGCGGCTGGCCGGCGCGCTCGCGGTGAAATGCCATCAGCCCGCCGTCATCGGCGAGATGATCGCCGGCATCCTGCTCGGCCCCTCGCTGCTCGGCTGGTGGTCGCCGGACGTGTTCCATTTTGTGTTCCCCGCCTCCTCGCTCGGCTCGCTCCGCCTGTTCAGCCAGTTGGGCGTCTGCCTGTTCATGTTCGTCGTCGGCATGGAACTGGATTTGACCGAGCTGCGGCAGCAGGCCCGCACCGCCGTGCTCGTCAGCCAGATCAACATCCTCTTTCCATACCTGCTTGGCGTCATCGCGGCCCTCTTTCTGTATTCCTCGCTGGCCGGTCCGGGCATCTCGTTCCCGGTGTTCGCCCTGTTCATCGGCATTTCGCTGAGCCTGACGGCCTTTCCGGTGCTCGCGCGGATTTTGCAGGAACGCAAACTCACCCAGACGGCCCTCGGCACCACCGCCATCGCCTGCGCGGCCACGGGCGATGTCGCCGCGTGGTGCATCCTCGCCGTCGTCGTCGCCATCGCCAAGGCGCAGGGCCTGCTTGCCACCGCCTTCACCCTCGGCCTCGTCGTCCTCTTCGTCTGCGTCATGCTTTTCTGGGTCCGCCCGCGTCTCCCGCGCTGGATCGATTACGTCTCGCACCGCAGCGGCACCGCCGGCGGGGGCATCATCGCCGGCGTGCTCGTGTTCCTCTTCGCCTCGGCCCTCGTGACCGATGCGATGGGCATCCACGCCCTGTTCGGCTCTTTTCTGGCCGGCCTCGTGATGCCCGCGCGCGGCGAGCTCCGGGAATTTTTAAAATTGCGCCTCGAACATTTCAGCGCCGTCTTCCTGTTGCCGCTGTTTTTCGCCTTCACCGGCCTGCGCACGCAGGTTGGGTTGCTCAACGACTCCACCGGCTGGCTCATCTGCCTCGGCCTGGTGGTGCTCGCCACCGTCGGCAAGCTCGGCGGCACCCTGTTCGCCGCCCGCTTCACCGGCGTGAACTGGCTCGATTCCTTCTCGCTCGGCGCCCTCATGAACACCCGCGGCCTTGTTGAACTCATCGCGCTGAACATCGGCTACGACCTCGGCATCCTCTCCCCGCGCATCTTCGCCATGCTCGTCATCATGGCGCTCGTCACCACCTGCATGACCGGCCCGCTCCTGAGCATCGGCGATCATTTGCGCGCGCGCAGCCGGCTGCGCGCGCGGGCGGTTTGAGGGGAGAAATTATGCGAATTTTAAATAAATACTTTACGCAAAAAGTCCCCCGGTTAATTGGCCTGCTTTTATTGGCTGCAATGGTTTGGCTCGTTGGGTGTGCTACGCCTCATCCAGACCCGCTGGCGGGTTGGCATGTTTCTGATTTCAGGGATTTTCATTCAAACACCGCAATCGTTGCTGACTATAAGATTTATATGCAAACGCTTTCGCCCGAGGAGCAAAGATCTGCGGCCCCGGTTTTTTGTTACGAAAACGGCACCGGACAACATGCCGTCAAAATCACCATTGGGCTCGAAGGGGTCGTATGGCGGCATATTTTGATTTATGACGGGGATAATAGGCGAATACGGGTGATAAAATACAAAAGCGGTGGCTACCGGTGTTAAACAGACATTCCCGTAACCACTCTCATCACCGGCGGCGTCCATATCATCACCATCAATCCCCCGCGCTAACGTGACCAAAAAAACCGCTCTCCCGCTCATCGCCGCCGCCCTGTTTTCACTGGCCACCGCTTCACCGGCCGCGGAAATGCTCATCGAAAACCTCGACGGCCCGGTCACCACGAACGAGATCACCGCGTTCAAGGCGTTCATGCAGACGCAAACCGTCCGGAACGACAACAACCACAACAACTGGGTCTACGGCAATGGCGGCAAGGACATCGAAGCCCTTGGCATGGTCTACGAGGTCAGCCACGACCGCGAAATCCTGGACCAGATGATCCGCTTCGCCGATACTGCGCTCGCCGGCCGCAACGATGCCACCACCGGCCGCCTCATCTGGACCGGCAAACGCGAATTATGCTGGCCCAACTCGGACACCAATTCCGCCACGGCCGCCTATTCCGGCAGCGAGAACGGCGATGTCATCAGCCACATCGCCTATTGCGCGGAACTCATTCTCAAACCCCCTGCGCTCTGGACTGCCAAGGTCGGCCTGGGTGATTCGCACGGCTACGGCGCGACGTACAAAGAACGTGCGCTGACCTATGTGCGGGAGATGGACCGTAGCGTGGACACCTTCGTCCTGCCGTGGTTCGTGAGCGCGGCGAACACCAACCAATATCGCTGGCCGGACACGCCGCAGTACATCTTCAACAAGGGCGGCACACCGATACCTTGGAACCAGCAGACGATGTTGAGCGGCGGCTTCCTGCGCCTGGCCGAATGCCATGAACTTCTCAAGGACGACCCGGTGCGCGCAAAAAAATTCTACGCCATCATCGGTGCCAACCTGGACTGGTTCCTCGCTGACTTGCATCCTTACGAACGCGATGGCCACACCGTCTATGACTGGGGCTATTCGGCCGGCCGCAAAAGCGAGGACGTGCCGCACGGCGGTTATGACATCTGGGGGCTGTGCCGTGCCTTCGAGAGCGGCCGCTTCGGCGTCCCGCCCGCCACCATGACCAATTTCGCCAACACGCTGTATTACGTGGTCTACGATTCTACGAATAACGCTTTCCATATGCGTGTGGATGGGAAGGACGCGAACAAGTCAGCGCGCAAAGCCCTGGCCGGCTCGTGGATGTTGCTGGCCAAATATCATCCCGACTCAGATTTGTACAATCTCGTCACCAAGGCCAATCGCGCTGATGCCGCCAGCCGCCCGTTGGAGAACGCGTTCATCCTGTGGCTGAAAAACCAGCACGCCCACCTGGCCACAGGCGCGAAATCTTTGTAGCGCCAAGCCAAAAAGATTCCCCAGCTTCGTCAGGAGCGAAATATCCAGCCTGCAGCCACCTTCGCGATTACTTTTTCTCCGGCGCAACCACCCAGCCACCCGTGGTCTGCAAAGGAGTCATTTCGCCTGCGCGGGTGACCCAAACTGTCAGCGCCAGGGTTTTTCCCGTGTTGAAGCTGGCCGTATTGGTGATGAATTTCCCGCGCGCCACGCCGTTGCTTGTCGTCATCCCGATCTGCACCAGGTTTACCACGGCAAAATCATGGTTCAGGTGCCGGCCTCGGTTTTCGCCCGCTTTCACCTCGGAACCGATTCCGCCCGCCGTCAGTGCCGCGTGGATCTCGTATTGCGCTTCTCCATCTTTTTCCGATACGAAACTCGCCTGCCAACGGTTCGTGTCCGTGGAAGTGACGGTCAGGATGCCGGCCGGCTCATGGGTGGCCGATGGACCGCTTTTGCCGGCTAGCCAGTTGCGCCACTCCTTGGCGTCGAGGACAAATTCCGGCGTGTAGATGTTCTCGGCGCGCCAGAGCTGCGCATACGACCGTTGCCGTTCGGAATAGGCCTCGTCCGACAACGCATCTTTCCAACCAAGGGAATTCCAGTAATCCACATGAAACGCGATCGGCGCGAAATCCTTCCATAAACGGGGCGAATCGCGCAATCCGCTCAGCCACGCCTCGGCTGGCGGACAGCTGCTGCAGCCTTCCGAGGTGTACAGTTCCAGCAATGCAATCCGTTCCGTCTTGCTTTGAAACTTGATCTCCGCGCCGGATGCTCTCGCCTGAACCATGGCGGTTAATGTCAGGAGCAGGGCAAGTTGTTTGATCAGGATGAATGAACGCATGAAGATTCGTCGCGGCTTGGCCGCCGGTCCTTACAGTTCCCGGTGGTTTTGCCCAATTTAAAATTATTTGTAAGGATTCTGCCCCCAATCCGACTCCTGATTAAGACCAGTCAGGCCATGACATCAAAAATACGACCAGCCCTTGCCGGCGACGCACCTGCCATCGGCGCTTTGGCGCAACAATTCGCCGGCTACCTGCGCGCCCTTGGCGACCCGTCAGATTTCAACCTGACGGCCGAAACTTGTTTGCGCGATGGCTTCGGCGCTCAACCCGCTTTCGCGGGCATTGTCGCCGAGGACAACGGCATCGTGGTTGGATATCTGCTTTACCACTTTGGTTACGACTCGGATGCCGCTGCCAGGCTGCTGTTCATCGCCGACCTTTATGTCGAAACCGCCGCTCGCCGGCGGGGCATCGGCCGTGCCTTGGTAGCGAGGGCGGCCGCCATTGCCCGCGAGACCGGTGCGAAGGAAATGGTTTGGTCGGTCTACCCTGCCAACCGGCTCGCCGCCGATTTTTACAAGAAGCTCGGCGCACAACCGATATCAGAGGTGTTCTTCATGAAGTTGCAGGCGGCCGCGTTATGATTTTGCCCCCGGTAAATTTTTTGTCAGGGTTTCCTTGCCACGACGGCTCATTCACTGAATATGTTGGATAACATGGAAACAGAGAAACCTTCGCCCCCGGCCGGCACCAACCCCGCCCCGGGCCTGTCCGACCCGGAACGCTGGGTGGATGAGCACGGCGATTATCTTTTCAAGTTCGCCCTCCTGCGCCTGCGCGATCCCGCCCGGGCCGAGGACGCCGTGCAGGAAACCTTTCTGGCCGCGCTCAAGGGCGGCAAAAGCTTCGCCGGCCGCAGCGCGGAGAAAAGCTGGCTCGTGGGCATCTTGAAGAACAAGATCATCGACCATTTCCGCAAATCTTCCCGCGAAACGTGCTTCACCGACCTGGAATTTTATGGCGATGAAGAGAGCGACCGCTTCATCGGTGACGGCCTTGGCAAAGGCGGCTGGATTCACGAGTTGGGCCCGCAGGAGTGGGCAAACGCCGGTGAGAGCCTGGATAACGAGCTGTTCTGGAAAACCTATCGCGATTGCGCCGTCAAGCTCCCGAAAAATGTCGCCGCCGTGTTCAACCTGCGCGAAGTGGATGGCATGGCCAGCAAGGAGATCTGCACCGTGCTGAACATCTCCGAAAGCAACCTGTGGGTTATGCTCCACCGGGCGCGCATGGCGCTGCGACGTTGCCTCGAAACCAATTGGTTCGGCAAGCAGACGTAAAAAATGTAAGGATTCCGCAAATCAAACGACCAAATGACATGGCAAAATCTTGCCGCCTGACCAAATGAATTTCTGGAATAACCTAAAATCGGGCTGCGCGAACCTCTCACCCAACTGCCAAGATGCCTCGCGGGCCCAGTCCGAGGCGCTCGACCATCCGCTGCCGCCAACCAAAAAGGCTGGTCTTTGGCTGCACCTCCGCATCTGCAAATGGTGCCGCCGTTATGGCCACCAGATCCGCTTCCTGCGCACCGCCGCCCATGAGCATCATGATGAATTGACCGAAGCCGCCCCGTACCAGCTTTCCCCCGAGGCCCGCGAACGCATCAAGCAGAAATTGTCGTCGGAAAAATAATTGTAAGCCAGCCGCACCTTCTCCGACGAAAGGTTGTGACCGTAATCAACAACCAAATTAAAATTATGTTAGCCAAACTAAAACTGCCCATCCTCCTCGCCGCCCTTTCCATCACCGCTCAACTGGCGCTGGCCAATCCTGAAGACTTCACCGTCAACAGCGCCACCGATACCAACGTTTTCAAGCTCTCCGATGCCAGGGGCAAATACGTCGCCGTCCATTTCCTGCTCAAGACCGAGTGTCCGTTTTGCCTCAAGCTTACCCGCACCTATTCGGAAAAATCGATGGGCGACAACCGTGTCATCCATATTTTTCTCAAGCCGGACTCCGAAGCGGAGATCAAATCTTGGACGATGGACCTCGGTGGCGAGGCTTCCAAGCTGACCATCTACCGCGACCCTGATGCAAGGCTCGCGGATGAATTCGGCATCCCTGGCGGCTACAAGTTCCACGGCGAGGTCGTGCATTACCCCGCGTTGGTCTTGTTGGATGGCGGCGGCAAGGAGGTTTTTCGCTACGTCGGCAAGAACAACACTGACCGCTACCCCTACGAAAAATTTGCCGCCAAGCTGGATGAGTTGATGATGCCACCCGCCATGTCCGCGATGGCCCCATCAATGGCACCGTCGATGTCTGGAGCCATGGGCGGATCCATGAACATGGCCGGCTCAACGAACATGAATGAGTCCATGAAGATGAACGGTTCCATGAACATGGGTGGATCTATGAAAACCGGTGGCGGCGGCGGGAATTAAATCCACGCCCCAAATCAACCGGCCAGCCGCGGCTGCAGCCAGATTTCAGCCCTTATTGTGGTACCACACAGGCGATGGGAGTGTTTCCCATCGCCTGTCGCTCATTTTTTGCAGAACTACCTGAAAAAGATTTCCAAGCTCCGTCAGGAGCGACATATTCGGCCCATGACCAGCTGCTGGATCTCTTTCTAAAATGCGTTCCCACCGCACAATCCTCTCCACCGCAATTCTTCTCGCCCTCGGCCTTGCCTCCGCAAAAGCCAATACTTTTGAAATCCGCGATTTCGGCGCCACCGGTGACGGCATATCCTCCGACACCGCCGCCATCCAAAAAGCCGTGGACACCGCCAGCCAGCAGGGCGGGGGCATCGTCCACTTTGCTGCCGGACAATTTGTGACCGGCACCATTCTGCTCAAGGACAACGTCACGCTCCAACTGGACACCAACGCCGTTCTGCTCGGCAGCCTGGACATCGCCGATTATCAGAACATCGATGCCTTCACCAGCGGCAACGGCGCGGGCTTCGGCTACTGCCTTATCGGCGCGGTGGACGCCAAGAACACCGGCATTGAAGGTACGGGCACTGTCGACGGACGTGGCAAGGAACTGCTCGCCGCCCGGCCCAAAGGCAACAGCGTGCGCCCGTTCCTCATCCGCTTCGTCCGTTGTGATGGTGTGAAAGTCAGTGGCATGAATCTCAAAAGTCCCGCCGCGTGGACGGCGCACTTTTCCCAAAGCCGGAATGTGGCCGTGGGCCGCGTGAAGATCACCAGCCTCGGCCTCGGCAACAATGACGGCCTCGACATCGATTCTTGCCGGAACATTCAGATTACGGACTGCGACATCGACAGCGGCGACGACGCCATTTGTCTGAAGACCACCAGCACCAATGCCTGCCGGGACATCCAAGTCACGGGCTGCACGCTAAAAAGCCATTGGGCCGGGATAAAATTCGGCACGGAATCCGCGGGCAACTTCGAAAACATCACCGTGACCGATTGCCACATCACTGAGGCGCAGGGCGGCGGCATCAAACTATGTTCCGTGGACGGCGCGAACATAAACAACGTCCGCATTTCCGATGTGACCATGGACAAGGTCACCGTGCCCGTCTTCATCCGGCTCGGCGCACGGTTAAAAACCTTTCGCGCGGACGAACCGAAGCAGCCGGTCGGTTCCATTCAAAATGTCGTCATCCAAAACGTGCAGGCCCGTGCGACCTGGCCGGTCGGCATCGTCATCAGCGGCATTCCCGGCCATGCCATTGAGAATGTGACGCTGACCAATATCATGATTCATCTGCCCGGCGGCGGCACGGCTGAGGATGCGGCGGTAAAACTGGAAGAAAAAGAGTCGGCCTACCCTGAAATATCCATGTTCGGAAAAAAGTTCCCCGCCTACGGCCTGTACGCCCGTCACGTCACCGGCCTGCGGGCGGGCGCTGTGACACTGGACCTCGCGGCGGCCGATGCGCGCCCCGCCATCCAATGTGAAGACGCGACGAACCTCCAGTTTGCGGCCTGGAAATTATCCGGAATCACCGCGACAAACTTCCCGGTGCGCTTTGATTCCGTCCACCAGGCCGCCTTCACCGGTTTCGGAAAAATATCCCCCCAAGTGGTCGGGCAGGGGAACAACGACCTCGAACTCGATCAACGTTGATGCACCATTTACCGGAGCTTTTTCGCCCGCAGTTTTTCCACAAACCCGGTGAAGTCCTCCGCCTGTTTTTTTAACCGTTTCTCCATGTCCGGACTCGTGAACTGCCCCGCCTCGTTCAGCAGCTTCCCGATGCCCGGCATGAAAACGCGTTCCGGAAAAACAAACGCATTGCGATAGCCAAAGATGGCCTGCAACTGCTCCACCGGCCGCAGCGCGCCCCAGATGCCCGCCGCCAACCCCACAAAACATACCGGCCGCTGCTCAAAGCTTTCCGGGAACGGCAGCATGTCGATGAAATATTTCAAGATGCCCGGCACGCTGCCATTGTATTCGGGCGTGATGACGACCAACCCGTCCGAAGCCAGCACCGCCTCGGTGAATTTTTTAAACCCCGCCGGTTTCTCGCCGTACGACGCCGGCAAAAAGATCTCCGCCGGTAGCTCCGCCAGGTCCAGAAGTTGCGTTTTGACCCCGAGCGCCTTGTAGGCCGCCTCGACGTGCGTGGTAACCTTGCGCGTGTTGCTCCCGGGCCGGTTGGTGCCGCTGATGATGACGATCATGGGACTGTTTTACGTCAAGCCGGCTGCCGCGTCCACTAAACAAAAGCGCCCGCCGCTCTTTCTTGTCCGGTCCCGGCCGGTCAAAGCAGGTCCAGGCTCTTCAGTTCAAATTTCACCCGCTCGCGTTTCTGATCCTCCGGATAGCGGATGGTGAGGATCACCGCCTCGGGCGATGCGGCGCCGCCGTCGCCAAAGTCATATCCTTGGATGGTGATGTTGCGCGTGGATTCCGTGCCTTTGGCGCTGGAACTTCGTTCTGAAGTGGAGCTGTTGAACTGTTCGTTGCCGGGCTTTTTGGCGTGAACCTCCAGTCGCGACACCGCGCGCGGCCCCTTGATGCGCGCCTGGATGATGATCTGGTTCTTCTTTGAAGAATTTTTTATGATCACCAGTTTCGCCCCCGGCAGCACGGCGGCCAGGTCGGTCTCGTTCGTCGCGTTTTCCTGGAGATTCGTCAGCGTCATCTCCTTCCAGGTGCCGACGGTCATCGCCACGGCCTCGGCCGAGATCGTATCGATGGACTGCGCGTCCGGCTGCGGCAATTGCAAATGAAGCTGGACCTGCAATGAGCTGGTGTCCTGCGAGTCCCTGGAAAAGGTTTCCGAAGAATCATTTTCTTCATCCGCCGGCTCCTCCGCCACGACGGACCGGCCCTTGTCATCCACGGCCTTGAGCACGCGGACATCGCTCACGGATTGCAGGGTGCGTCCCTTCGGCGCAAACAGTTTGGCGTTCACCACCGCGCCAGTCTGCGTTCCGGAGGAGCCGCCATTCTTGAAATAGTCCTCTCCGCCCGGAAAGACATGGAGCATCGTGGTGGTCACGCTCTGGGCCTCGGCCGCAAAGCCCGGCCCCGCGTCCGTGATCGGCAGATCGTCGTTGTCCGCCCCGGGATGACGCCTGGCCCGGATGAGCTTTTTGGATTCCAGCGGCTGGTCCAGTTTGAGCCCGCCCGCCTCGGCGGTGATGACCGTGGGCGCGGCATAAAGTTTTGCCATTGCCTCCACGGTTTCGCTCTGCTTGCCGTCCACCAGCACCCAGGTCGCGTTGGTGTCCATGGCCGGAAAACCGCTGCTCACCACCTTGCCGGGGAAAACCAGCTTGAGTTCGCTTTTCGCGCCGGTCAATTTCCACTCGGCGCTGGCGTTTTTCATGTCCCGTTCCATGCCGGCCTGTGGCGTGAACGTCACGCGCAGCAGGCCGTTGGTGTCGGTCTCAAAACACGCATTCTCAAAATACATGCCGCCCCGGCTCCAGATGGCGTAGCTTTCTTTCAACATCTCTTCGATCGATGCATACGTCTGGCTGGTGACGAACGTGACGGAGTCCTTGTTCACCTCCACCGCGGATTTCGCCCCGGCGTCACCCGTGGTGTCCTCGGTGCGTTCATTCATCGCGTCGGTCAGCTTTTTGGTGAGTTCCTCGTCGGTGTAGGGCTTGGGTTCGGCCGTGGCATTG
>Ga0210392_10000941_pt1 | contig 16025 bp, 13 predicted proteins | sample IncBWC30OmetaG_FD_161057 | JGI IMG/M metagenome (GOLD analysis project Ga0210392, IMG submission 161057) | Forest soil microbial communities from Barre Woods Harvard Forest LTER site, Petersham, Massachusetts, United States - Inc-BW-C-30-O ...
CCGGTTTTTTGGTAGGAACTCCAGCCGCTGCCCACGAGGTAGCCGCGCACGACGCACTCGATCGTGAGCGGTTTGAGTTTTTTCACGATCATGCTGCGGAGCTGCAGGTCCCGGTCGTGCAGGCCGCGGCGCGCATACTCACCGGCCTGGTCGGGCAAAAGATGGTTGGCGATGAGGCCTTGCGTCTGTGCAAACCACCACAGGCTCATTTGCGTGAGCAAGATGCCCTTGCCCGGGATGCCGTCGGGAAGGATGACATCGAAGGCGGAGAGGCGGTCGGTAGCGGTGAGCAGCAACGCGTCGCCGAGGTCGAAAAGCTCGCGGACCTTGCCGGAGCCCACGCGGGGGTAGGGCAGGTCGTTGATCTGGGTGACGGCGGCGGACGGGAGCGAGGCGGCGATTTCGGCAAAAGTCATGCTGCGAGCGAAGCGGGTAGAAGCGGACGGCGTCAAAGTTTTTTCGCGCTTCGCTCGCAGTAGTGAGTAGCGGGTAGGGAGCATGTCCTTTTTGCCCAGGCTCTTTGCCTGGCTTGCCTTTTCTACTCACTACCCGCTACTCGATGCTCGCTACTTCCAAGAATATCCTTGCGCGGGCCGATGTGGGCCGTAGGTTGCCCGGCTCCGTGCTTGTCCCCATCGTCTAGCCCGGTTAGGACACCACCCTTTCACGGTGAGAACCGGGGTTCGAATCCCCGTGGGGACGCCATGCTATCTTATTCTAAACAAATGAGATGCAAGTATCGATAACTGATTTGGCCGTTGACTGGCCAAATCGGTTATGAAAAAGACAAGCCCGTTCGTTATTTCAGAGTTCACGAATCCCTCCGGGGAGATCGTTTATCGTCTCTACGCGCGCATCGACGGCCAGCGTATCAGGAAAAACTTTTCAACCCTCGCCGAAGCGCAAGCCGAGCGTGAAATTCAGGAAGTAAATTGGCTCCAGCGCGACACTGGCACGCGCGCGGCCATCACTCGGCTAAATGAGGATCAGCTGCACGAAGCCGAAGCGGCCTTCCGCCGCCTCATGGGCCAGCCGTGCTCGCTGTCCTTCTACCTCGACTTCGCGCTCACGAATTACCGCGAGCCGGAAAAGCAAAGGCCGCTGGCCAGCGCCGTGGCGGATTACATCGCGGCCAAGGAACATGAGTTCGCCCAGGACCAGCTTTCGCCACCGCAACTGGCGCGGATTCGCTGGGACTTGAAACGGCTGGTCAAGTATTTCCCGGGCAAGACTGTCGCGGAAATGACCGTGTCGGGACTGGTTGGCTTTCTGGAACGTCGCCGACCCAGCATGAAAACATTCAATAATCAGCGCGGTGTCCTGGGCACCTTCTTCAAATTCTGCTTTCACCGTGGCTGGGTCACGGAGAATCCCATTTTGAAAGTGCCGCACTACCGCATCCGCCACAAACGCGGCGTGGCGCAGACCCTCACCGCCGCGCAGGCCACGGCGCTCATGGAGTTCATGGAAACCTATGACGGCGGGCGCTGGGTGCCGTATTTTGCTTTGTGCCTCTTCGCCGGCATCCGTCCCGGCGTGCCGCACGGCGAGATCACGAAGTTCAAGCCCGATGCGGTGAATCTGGAGGAAGGCGTGATTTACATTTCCGCCGAGGTCTCGAAGGTGCGCGAGCCGCGCAGGGTGGCAATCCAGCCCAACCTTGCGGCTTGGCTTCGTGCTTACCCCCTCGAAAAATACCCGATCATCCTCGGGAATTTCAAAAAGCGGCGGCAGAGATTCGCGAAGAAACTTGGCCTCACGCACGACGTGCTCCGGCACACGTTCATTTCGATGTTCGTCGCAAAATTCCGTTCCATCGGCGAAGCAGCGATTCAGGCGGGCAATTCCGAGAGCATCATCCGCCGGCACTACCTCGATCTGAAAACCACGGCAGAGGCGGAGGAATTTTTCGGCATTCTCCCCCGGCACGCCGATAACTCTGAAAAAAATTCAGTCTTCCCAGTGCTGCGCATTGCGGTTTGACCGATTCGGTTGACAAGCAACTAAAGGCATGGACACACCACCATCGACCTACATTGAAAATCAGCTCACGGACATCGTCGGCCTCCGCCTTAGCGGAATTTTTCCCAAAGGCAAAGAGCCGTCGATCCGTACCCTGCGGGATTGGACGAAGCTCCGGCGTATTCCACATCACCGCGTCGGACATTTCGTTTATTACGATCTGTCCGAGGTCGCCGTCCACATCCGCACCAAATTGAAAGTGCCAGCCCGAGGCTAGCCCTCGCCCGCAGCCGTTACGCTGCGCCGGTTCACCACCGGCGCGGCGTTTTTGTTTCTGGAATGGATACGACGCACCCTGTCGCACCGCGATGCAGCCGCGCACAATGGGATCAGCACGACGCGTCACGCTGTATCTATTAGGAATCCCATGGGAAACGTAAAGTGGGCACGAACCAAAAGCCCATACTATGAAAAACAACGATAATTCATTCTTTGCGGAGCCAGACGATGTCCGGCAGGAAGCTCGCTTCCTCGCCTCCGAAGCCGTCACCCGGCTCCTGATCTGGGTAGCGGAAGGCGCTTCGCTCGAAGAGCGTGGCGTGCGCGCGACCGTGGCACTCTACTGCCTCCGGCGCGATTTGATCGGTGAAGCCACGATGGAAGAAATCGGCCATGGCGGCGGCCGGTCGCGCCAGGCCGTGCATCAACTCGCGGACAGCTTCCGCGAAACGACGGGGCTGGCAATATGAGCCCAACCCCTGCAACCACCATCGCGGCGGAAATCAACCGCCTTCACGAAGAAGCCAAGGGGTGCTCCGCTGCCTCGCGCCAAGCCTTGCACGATGCGCTGACCGCCGCGTGGCGGGCCGGACAGCTCCTGCTCGCGGAAAGGAAGCGTGTGCGTCACGGCATGGGCCATGGTGCGTGGCTCCTGTGGCTCGAAGCGAACTTTCGCGGCACGGCGCGGACGGCGCAGCGTTATATGAGGCTCGCGCGGTGCGTCGCTGACATCGATTCGTTGCAGGGCATGAGCCTGCGCCAAACGTATGTTCGCCTCGGCATCGCGACGGAGCCGAAAACGCCGGGCAAGCGCCCGCTGACCCATAGATTGCCGGCCTACATCACCCTCGCCAACAAGCTCGTCCGCGCGCTCAAGCCCCAACCCGGCAGGACTGCCGATGAGCAAGGCGAAGCTTATCGCCGTGACCTACGGGCGCTCTATGAAAAGCTCCGGCTGTGGTTCGAATAGGCTGCCTTACCAAACCTCGGTATTTGTGAGAAAATGCCGAGGTTTTGTATCGGCCCGGCCGGGGGCTGGGGTCGGATTCGACCCCAGTTAGGCGCGGCGGCGTTCGGGGTCGCTCGCGCCGTGGCAAAGCGCCGAAAGCGGCGCGCGAAGCTCCGGCGACTCCTACCGAGCCCGGCCCACGCCACGGACAGACCCCTTCACGGCCCAAAGAACCTGTCCCTTTCAACCCCAATACATCTTGCGTAGGACAACGACACGGGGCGTGTCGCGTTGGAATGCGGCTGATACTCCGGTCAGCGGCAAATTGACGCGAGGCGGGTTATGAATGAATACAACCAAGCCTTTCCCTCTGGCCTCGGAATCTCTCTGGACGGTGGATCAAGTTGCCATCTATTTCGGCTGCACGGTGCGACACGTGCACAATCTCGTCCGGGGGGGCCTGCCGCACCTGTATCTCGGCCGCCTGCTCCGATTTGACCCGGAGGAAGTCCGTGCCCACCTGCTCAAAACCCGTGTCGTTCGCACAGCATGATTTCGGATCATGTGCTCGCGTTGGACTTCGTGGCGGCCTTTTTAAATAAGGCCGGTGCTTCTGAAGCTGTACCAACCCTGGCCGTTCGGGTCATCTTCCTTCGTGCCGATGATGACGTGATCCATCAAAATAATGTCCATCATCTTTGACGCCTCGCGCAATTGTCGCGTTACCGCTATGTCAGCCGCGCTTGGCGATGGATCCCCGCTTGGGTGGTTGTGGACACATACGATGGCAGTGGCCGATGCCAGCACCGCGATGCGGAACACCTCGCGTGGATGGACCAAGACGTTGCTCGCTGTTCCAAGGGTCATGCGGTTGCGACACATGGGTCGGTTTTTCCGATTCAGGCATATCACGTAAAAACTCTCCTGCATGGGAGCGTCGTCGAAGGCTCCGGCCATGTATTCGACGACTTTCGTCGGCGTGTTTAACGGCTCATCGTTGCCGACGCGCACCAGTGAATACTGAATCGTTGCTTCATAGACTTGCATGTTGAACGCGAAATCGCGCTGCGTCCGGTTCCGGCAACGTGCCGGGATATTCGGTTCAGCCCGATCTCGCGCCCCGCGCTCACGCCGAGGCAAAGCGCGACCGGGCCGATGTCCGGTCGCGCGTGGTGGAGGCGAGGAACGAGCACAACCTTGCCCGGCGTGATAAAATGGGGCGACAGAGGGCAGGCCCCCACTTACCACCGGCACCTGCCGAACAAGGCAGACAGATGAAGTTGGCGCGGTGCGGGCAGTCACCAACGGCGGCGCGTCGGAAAAGGCTGACGCCATTTTCAAATGATGACGCTGAAGCGACAACCGGGCGGCCGGCATGGAGTTTCCATGCGCGGCCGCATCGTTCCGCGAGGGTACGGGGCGCAGGTCATCTGCGCCGGTTGACGCGCGCCGATGGGCGAAGGCATACCGCACTTACGCAATTCCTAACCTTACCGTTTTGGTAAGGAGTGCAGCGTGCCCCTGATAGAAAACACCGGTGTGTTTTCATAAGTAACAACGCGAGGTCGGAGATTTTAACGATGCTGACTGCGAAACCACAGTTGAATTTGAAGAGCGCGAAAGAATACTTTCGTGAGCATTTGCGAGTGGGTGATTACTACGCTGAGGGTCAGAAAGTGATGGGTGAATGGTTCGGACTGAGTGCCGAAAAACTGGGACTAAAAGGCACGGTGAAGGAATCGGAGTTTCTGGCGTTATGCGAAGGGTTGAACCCGGCGACAGGTCAGCGATTGACGGCGAGGATAAATTCTAAGCGCCGGGAAGACGGAAAGACCGTGGCGAATCGCCGGGTGTTTTATGACTTTACGCTGAGTCCGCCCAAGAGCGTGTCTGTGGTCGCGCTTTTGCGGGATGCCCGCATTATTGAAGTGCACAACCGTGCCGTGAGGCAGGCGATGACGGAGCTGGAAAAGCTCGCGGAAACACGGGTGCGAAAGTCCGGCCAATACGGGGATCGGGCAACGGGGAATCTCATTGGCGCGGCATTCCGGCACGATACCAGTCGGGAACTCGACCCGCATCTGCACACGCATTGCGTGGTGCTCAACGCCACGTTTGACCCGGTAGAGAACCGCTGGAAGGCGGTCGAAGTCCAGGGCATGTATCGCGCCCAGAGGTTTGCCGAGAACCTTTACTACCACGAACTGGCCAAGGGTCTCCGGGCGCTTGGTTACGAAATCGAAAACAACGCGCGCGATTTTGAAATTAAGGGTGTACCGCGCAGCGTTATCACGCGGTTCTCCAAGCGGCATCAGCAAATTGATGCCGAGACGCAAAAACGGATCGAGCGCGAAGGACTGCGCGGCGACGTGAAGGCGCTTCGCCGCCAGATGGCGGAAAACAAGCGCCAGCGGAAAATCAAGGATTCAACGGCGGATCGGTTGCGCCCGTATTGGGGAAAACAACTGTCGGCCGATGAAGCCGGGACCCTGGCTGCAATCAAGCCGGCGGTGGCGATTTCCCGCCAGCCGACGGACGTTGCCGCCGTCGTTGCCTGGGCGGATGAACATCTGTTTGAGCGCCGGTCAGTCATCAGGGACTATGAATTGATGTCGGCGGCACTGGCGCGTGGTCGAGGAGAAGCTTTTGACCTCGCGGCTTTGCGCGAGGCCATTGAAAAACGCGACTACGTCCGTGAAGACGGCACACACAAGCTTACGTCGCGCGACGCGATGCGCTGGGAACTGGGAGTTGTGATGGCCGCCCGTGACGGCCGTGGCCGACACGTGTCGCTCAATTCGGATTATCGGTTGCCGTCTGCCTTGTCGGCGGAACAGGCGGTGGCGGTGAAACAGATTCTTGGAAGCGGGGATTTCATCACGCTGTTTCGCGGCGGAGCTGGAACAGGCAAGAGTTTCGCCCTGAAAGAAGTTGAGCGCGGCCTGGCTGCAGGCAGCCATCCGGTCGTGGTGCTGGCACCGCAGCGCCAGCAGGCGCAGGATTTGCAGGCCGATGGATTGCCGGCAGAAACCCTCGCCCGGTTTTTGGAAAAGAAGCAGCTCCCGCACGGCGCGGTCGTGATGGTGGATGAGGCAGGTCAGATCGGTGCGCGGCAGCTCTACCAATTGATCCTGGTGGTGCAGGCCAACCGGGGCCGGCTCATCTTGTCCGGCGACACCCGCCAACATGGAGCCGTGCAGGCGGCGGATGCGCTGCGCTCCATCGAAAAATACAGCGGTTTGAAAGCAGCGGAACTGAGGGAGATTCGGCGGCAAGACCCCGCGCGGGCAAAATCAGAGGAAGAGCGTGCGTTCGTGGCGGCCTACCGCAACGCAGTGCAAGCGGCCTCGTCCGGGCGTATTGCCGAGTCTTTTGATGGCTTGGACCGGCTGGGCTGCATCCGCGAGGTCGCGCCCGACGAGCGCCGCGCCGTGCTGGCCCGGGAATACCTCGCCAGCCTTGACCGCCACGAACATGTGCTCGTCGTGGCCCAAACGTGGAACGAGGTAAACGGCGTAAACGAAGCGATCCGGGCGGAACTCCAGGCCAGCGGGCGGATCGGCTCCGGCATCACATTGAAGACGTACCAGACGGTTGATCGAAGCGAGGCACAGAAACGGGATGCCCGGTTTTATGAGACGGGCCAGTTCGCCTTTGTGCTTAAACGCTACGGGCGCTTTGAAAAAGGCGATCTCTGCCTCATCGACGGGACAAACGAACGCGGCTTGGTGCTCATCAAGGATGGCCGGCGTTCGACCATGAGTTATAAGTATGCCGACCGGCTGGCCGTTGCAGCCGAGAAAAAAACCGAGGTAGCGCCCGGCGACCGCCTCCAACTGAAATTTAACGGCAAATCCAAGGAAGGGCACTCCATCGCCAACGGCGAACTCGTGACCGTGCGTGGCATCGACACCGACGGTTCGCTGGTGGTTGAAGACGACCGTCTCACGGTGAAGACGCTTTCACCGCAACAACGCCTGTTCAACCGGGGCTATGCGGTCACGTCTTATGCCTCGCAGGGCAAGACTGTTGACACGGTGCTAGTGGCAGATGCGGGCTGTCGCGCGGCGACGAATCAAAACCAATGGTATGTCGCCATCTCGCGCGGGCGTGAGCGGGTCATCGTTTTCACCGACGACAAGACCAGTCTTCGCGCCAGTATCGAGCAAAGCGGCGCCCGCGACCTGGCTTTGGAAATAAAACCTTCTGTACCGGAATCATCCGCCCGTCATGGGCTGCATAACCGCCTGTCGGCCTGGACACACCCGTTACTGCCCGCAGACGCCATGCAATTCACAACCCAAAAAGGCACGCAGCACAAAATTACCTTATGAGCTCCACCTCCCTGAAAGAAGCACTCCAACAATACCGGGAGGCACATCCGCCGTCCCTCGAATCGTATAACCAGACGTCTCAACCCGTGCGTACGGTGCAGATTCACTTATGGAACGGTGAACACTGGGTGTTGCCGTGGGCGCATCTTGTCTCCGCATGCCATCAAGGCAGTGGCGAGAGCCAGCAACTGGTGCTCATGTTCGCTCATCACGAAGTCGTTTTGCATGGTGCCAACCTGGCTTTGCTCCTGTCTGAAATCGCCAGTTTCCATGTTGATCACCTGAACGAACTGCCGGAAAATTTTCGTGCGCAAACTTGCAAAGACGAACCATTCATCAGCCGCATCTCCGTGCGCCCGCTACTGAATTCCGGCAAAGCCGAACAACATAACTCCCCGCTGAAAGAAGGCGAGAAAAGTGGGCTTGCAGGTATTCAAAAAAACACCATCGCGTCTGTTCTCCGCTTGGATTTCCCCGTGCTTCGCCCCGACGAGCAGCACAAAAAAGGGCAAATGTGCAGCTTGGGTTAAAATTGAAGCCGTGGCCTTGGGTCGCTTCAGCGATTTCGACGTTTTTCCCGCTTTTGGTGGCAAGAATGGTAGCGAAGGGTCTGGTGCCTACCGCATTTTTCCACACATCAAAAACCAACCGCGACAACAGCCCTGTGGGAGTAGACTCCAAGGGTGAGAGCATCGTGACGATTAAAGAAAGTCTCAAAAACGAAAATGTGATCTTCGCCGTTATCATCCCTTAAAACTAACTCCGCCTTTCCCAGAGGACCGCCTCGCTGTCTACCGCAGTAGCCCGCTATGTCGGCGAATAGGATATGTTCTTCCACTTGGCCAAATCGGGTAGCGAAGGCCGCCGATTGAATAAAATATCGGCATGGCGCTGTGGCATCAAAATCTTCGACTCGTTGAGAGGGATGGGGATGTCCGCTAATAATGCCGACCATGGGCAACTTGGGATCAAAATGTTCGACGTAACGCCAAAGCGTGGTGGTCATCGTATTCCCGTAGGCTTTGTGTAGTGCTTGGAGGGAACTGAATGCGGCAGGTCGGGCTTGGGCGTCGTCGATGAAACGTTGGCGCAGAAAGAGCATCTGGCCGCCGGCATAGCTGGCTTCGTTTTCCAGTTTAGAGTGGCAGGCGGGCGTGGGCGTGTGCTCGTCATCGCCGAACATGAAAGGTTGGTGCCAAGGAAGCAGTCCATGCCCGATCTCGTGCGCCTCTAGCCAACGATGCTTTTTCTCGGGCACTTTGCTGTCGATCATAATTCGCTTCGTATCGGGCAGATAGAGCGCTTTTAAGTCGAATTTCCTAATCGCGTCGACCAACAGCGTGGGTCGACGAAGTGCCTGCTTGGTTCCGATCTTGAGCCGGCTGAGGGTTCGGGCGACTAGCGAATCGTCATCGCCAGTAAAATATTCGCGGTTCAGTTTCAAAAGTTCGCGAACATCCTCTAGCTTGAGCGGAGGCGGAGGATTACCGAGCTCCCTCAGAATACGCTCTACCCGCGCGTCGATTTTAGCGCGCACCTGCTCCTGCAGAAGAACATTCTTCACAGGAAAGGCGTTATCGTTGGCTGTTTAGTTCCGCAACAAAACTCTCTAGGGCAGCTTGTTCCTCAGTAGTTAGCTTGGCGATGGACTCCGATTTTGCGGCAAAGCGAACAGCGGCTTGAGCGAATTTCGGGTCCTTCGATTTGGTAAGACCTGCAAGTTCGTAGAGAGCGGCTTCCCGCGTCTTAAACGTTTGGGCTAGGTTATACACCGTCATCGGTTCCGGGATGTGATGTAGGTCTTGTTCGATTGTCACCAATTCCGCGACATCAACGTCGGCTTTTTTGGCCAACTGTTCAATTGACCAACCTTGATTTCGTCGCATTAGAGCGACGAAACGTCCGAATGCCACCCGTAGTTCGGCCGCAACCTGACCAGCATCTTGCTCGGGACAAACCGATGAGAAAAGAAATTCTGGCAGCCCAGCGCCAACGGCAGAATCGCCCTCGATCTGAGCGCTTTTCTCGAACCATTGCTTTGTGAAATTCATTTTCATAGGACCTTTCATTGACTCCGGAATCTTTGAGCCTGTTCCGGAGTCATTTCGTGGTAGATGAGATTTTGGTATTTGGGATCTTTCCCGAGCGGTGTCATACCGCATTTTTCGCGATAAAATTCGTCTGCTTGAGGCAGCGAATGCAGTGCAATTCGACCGTGGAATTCCTCCTGAATGCTGAGTTCTACTGCTGCAAGGATGAGCGCACGGCCCAAGCCTCGGTAACGCGGCGTGCATCCAAGTTCCTTTCGATTCCAAGGCGCAGTTGCGAGGAATTCGACATATACAAGCTCCTTTCTTACCTGACTGGGAATACGGCCGGTTTTAGTGAGGTTACTGCGGTTGAACCAGAGGATCACAGAGAAGCTTATGCACTCTACAAAACCGTCGATGATTGCGCTTCATTCGGAATTTATGAGGTTAAGCCTGCCAGGGGTGGAAGTGATCGATGGATTGTAAGTGCGCCGAACTCGAATCAGACTCTTTTGCTCGCATCCAACGATGCCAGAGAAGCATTCATTATGCATCTGACTACGGCATATGGTGATCGTGATTTGGATATGGAATCATGGTATTTTTTTCAGTGTTCGATGGCGAAGGAGGACTAAGGCCAGACTACCCCATGTGGGGTTGCGCCGCGTGGGGGGTGAAAGCCCAAAATTTTTTGGACAAGATTGGGACAAAAACTTATTTTTGACTTGAACTCCTTCTCGGTCGTTGGGTCTAATTTGTTGTTCTAACTCACTCATAAAAACACAAAAGCACGGTTAGCGAACCAGTTGTGTTATCGAGGGCGTCAATTTTCGAATCCCCGTGGGGACGCCATCAACGGCATTTGCGGAAAGCACTAGGCGTTTCGCCAAAGTGCTTCCGGAACTGGTTGGCAAAATATTGGCTGGTATTAAACCCGCAATCGAGGGCGATGTCCGTCACACTTCGCGCCGATTCCTGACGTAACAGACGTGCGGCCGCATCGAGTCGGGCAAGATTGAGAAAATGGATCGGGCTGTCATTCGTAATTCGACGACAGATACGGCTAAAACGTGTGGGGCCCAATCCACAAGCTGAGGCCATGCCGTCGAGCGTCCAGTCCTGCTCAAGGCTGTTAAGGTTCTGCCGCAAATCGGCAAGGAAGCGTTCAACGGAGTGTTCCGGACTGGCAAGGCGACGGCACTCGGCGAGGTTCCCGGCCCGGAGCATATCCAGGATGCCTAGCAGGAGTTCATTCAATCCGACGGCGATACAAGAGGTTCGGTCGTCACCGGGGTTCTTGGCGACGGCCATGGCCATTCGCTGGAAGCTGCGAATCACTTCTGGCGACGCACGCCAGACCGCCGATTCCGTCAATCGCAGCCGTCGGGTCAATTCAGCCTGGTCTTTGAGTGAGAGCACGACCCAGCCTGGCCATCGCCAAGGTTGATCCGGTCGTTGGGCGCCAACGGTGACTACAGTCCAGTGGAGCCGGCCGGCGGCGATATAGGGATCACCCTGGCGATGAACCTGCCAGGGACGAGTGATGGTAAGATCACCGGGTCGCAAGGGGTGGATCTTGCCGTCGACCGCAAACCGCATCGAGCCGGTTTCGAGCAAGCAAATCTCGACCCCTTCATTGTAGTGGGAATCCATACCCCAATCCTGTTTGCCGCGGGCGTCCCAAAATCCCTGGCTCAACAACCCCGGCAGCTGCCCGGTCTTAATCCGGTCGCCGGGATAATGCCCCCGGCTAAGGGCGTGGAAGTCGATCTTCCCCCTGCGAATCGAGTTCAGCAAGGGTCGGTGCGTATCAATCAGATCGCCATCGGAGATTTTGCCATAGATGCGAGGATATCGTTTCATGCCCGATGAGCGTGTGTAATTTCCTGCGCGGAAAAATTCTTAACGACGCAACGGGTATAATTGACACAGTGACAGCCCGGAGGCAAGCAGCCACACGCCTCCAGGCCTTAACTTTGTTACCCCGGGTTATTACAACCCACAAAGACCCCGTTATGAAAAAGTTCCTCCCGTCGAATCCCTCTATGCGTTGCATGGCCCTGAGCGCCATTTTTCTTCTGCTGCCGTTAACCACCCGCGCCGACTCAATCACTTCGACGCTCGCGCTGCAACAGGTCGCCAAATACAGCGGAAACTGGACTTCGCCCCCGACCAACTGGAATGGTGGCTCGACCACGGATGGCCCGTTGCTGGGCAACGGCAATGTCGGTGTCATCGTTTTCAACAGCATCCACGATATGAGCTTCCTGCTCGATAAGAACGAATTCTGGTCTTTGGGCAAAGAGACCAAATATGACATGGCCGAGATGTATCTGCATGTGCCCGGAATGAACGGCTCCTCGTACAGCGTGCAGCAGAATATCGCGACCGCTACGGTCACCGGGACTTTCACCCTCAGCGGCAATACGGTCAAAACCACCAGTTGGGTACAGGCGACGGACGCGACCAACAATCTGTTGATTACACAGATGGTGTATTCCGGCAGCAGTTCCAACACCGCCACGGTCTCTTTTGTCCCGGGCTATGCGAACAGCTTCCCGAACGATTATGGAACATCGGGCAATGTCGTCTACTTTGATATCGCCGGTGACAGCACAACCACCGTCGGAGGCTTCGCCACCTGCCAGGTTCGCTGTGCGGCGACGGTCATCGGGGCCACGCCGAGCATCTCGAACAACCAGATCACGTTCACCATGCAGCCGGGCAATACCTACACCGTGGTCGCGTGCATCATGAGCAACTATGACAGCCCCTCCTGGCAAAGCCTGGCCATCAGCAACATCAGCTCGCTGAATTCATCCAACATCAGCTCGGATCTAAGCAGCCACGAGGCATGGTGGAGCAGCTTTTATGGAAAGTCGTATGTCACGCTTCCCGACCAGACGGCCGAGAAGGAATACTACGGCTCCCTCTACATCCTGGCCTCGGCCTCAAGGACCGGTCACGCCCCTCCGGGCATATGGGGTCCTTGGACGATAGCCGGCAGCAGCGGAGTGCCGCTGTGGGACGGGGATTTTCATTGTAACTATGACTACGAGGTGCCGTACCTCGGCATGTTGGCGGCCAATCACCCCGAACTGCTGGATTCGTATTCCACGCCGGTTCTAAATTGGATACCCAACGGGCAGGCGGCGGCTTCGTCGTTTGGTTACAGCGGGGTTTACATTCCCTCTGGTATTGGTCCCCTGCCGCTTGGATCAACGTTCAGCCAACCGGGTGGATTCAATGCGGATCCTTACCTTAACCAGAAACTCGACGCCGTTTTCCTGGCGGAGCCGATGATCGCGACCTTTTACCGGACCAGAAGCGCCAGTTATGCCAATGAAATTCTTCCCTACCTGGAGCAGTGCGCCGCGTTTTGGACGAACTATCTCGTCTGGAACGGCACCAGCTATGACGACTTCAACGACGCGCAGCATGAGCATGACGCCTATCCGCAGACCGACGGCTGTTGTTCGCTGGGATTGATCCATTATCTGTTCCAGGGCGCCATCGACGTGGCCAATTTCTTGAACAAGGACGCCTTGCTGGTGCCGACGTGGACGAACTACAACAACACACTCGCCCCCTATCCCACGTTCATCCACAATAATCAGACCTGCTTCCGGGCAACCTCGGTGGGACGGGATTGGAGTACGACCAACGACTGCGAGCTCCGGTTTATTTACCCGGGCGACCAGGTTGGCTTGTTGAGTTCCTCCAGCCTTCTGTCAACGGCCTATAATACGGTAAGTCAATACGCGGCGCAGGGGGAGTGGACGGATACCAACGCGACGCCCACCTTCTATCCCATGTGTGCCCGGGTTGGGTTCCCGGCCAACGCGATCCTTAGCAACCTGGACAGCTGGATAACCAGCAAGGCCTATCCTAGCATGACCATCGGTACCTTCGGTGGCGGCATGGAGAACGAAAATACCACGACCGCTTGTCTCACCGAAATGATGATGCAGTCCTGCCAAGGAACCATCCTCCTCTTCCCGGACTGGCCGCTCGGGACGAGCGCGCAGTTCGGCGATTTGCTGGCCAAGGGCGATTTTCTGATCTCCAGCAGCTATCAAAACAGCGCGGTCCAGTATGTCCGGATCATCAGCCAGGCCGGTCAAACCGCCGTCATCAGAAATCCCTGGCCGGGCCAGACCCTGGCGTTCTATAAGAACGGAAGCTCGGCCGGCACGCTGTCGGGAACGAACCTCTCGATTTCGACCGCGACCGGCGACGTGGATTATATCGCGGTAAATGGAACCAGCTACAGTTCCATCATAACCGCGATTTCGACTAATAACGGTTCCGTCGGCCTTGTTGGCAGCAGTGGTCCGTACGGTGGCACCGCGGCCGCGATTCCCGGCACGGTCCAGGCCGAAAACTATGACATGGGCGGCCAGGGATTCTCCTATAATGTCACTTCGATCAATGGGACGGCTAATGGCTATCGTTCCGATGGCGTTGACTTGGAAGTAACTTCAGACACTGGCGGCGGCTTTGACCTTGGATGGAGCAGCGCCAGCCAGTGGTTCCGCTATACGGTCAATGTGGCCACGGCCGGCAATTACACCGTGAGCTTCCGCGTGGCCGCTCCGACCGCAGTGACAGATGGCTTCCATCTTTCGAATGATTCAGGTACGAACCTGAGCGGTAACGTCAACGTGCCAGCAACGGGTGGCAATCAAACCTGGGCCACGGTGACGGCCAGCGTCACCCTGCCTGCAGGCCTGCAAACCCTGACCCTCAACCAGGACAACGGCGGTTGGAACATCAACTACATGGGTATCGCGAGTTCTGGCACCACTACATTACTACCGACCCAAAACGCGACGGTTCGGAGTGGAATTTATGCCAGCACAAACTACAATGGAGCGACGACGTTGAGGGTGAAAAACAATGACCCGGACAACACCCGGCACGTGTATCTTACCTTTGACACGACTTCGATGGCCAGCGTGAGCAGTGCGGTCCTCAACCTGTACGTCGTGGGCACCGGTTCGACCGCGAGCCGAAACATAACGGTTTACGAGGAGCCCACGACGAGCTGGCTCGAATCGACCATTACCTGGAACAACGCCCCGGCGGCCGGCACCCTGATCGGCAGCTTCGCCGTTTCGACCACGGTCGGAATCTGGTATAATTTCGACGTGACAAATTACGTACAAGCGCAACGGACAGCCGGCAACAAGATCGTTTCCTTAGAGCTGATCCAAAATACGTCCGATGTTAACGGCTTGGTCGACTTCGCGAGCAAGGAAGCCGCCATTGGGCAGCCCGGACTGACCCTCAAGCCGTAAGGTGTCCGTTTTCAAGGAGCCCGCCGCATGGCGGGCTCTTTGAAAGATTCGCGCGTAGGGCGCGCGGGGTAGCCATACCCACCAGCAATACAACTAGCCTTTTGCTTTAGCTAGTTTTGTGGCTGGTGGTGTGTGGCACGATATTTTCGATTAAGGAAATGCGAGGGTATCGTTTCATGCCCGATGAGCTTGTGTAATTTCCTGCGTGGCAAAATTCTTATCGATGCAACTGGTATAATACTTGAGCGCTTTTTGTAACCTTGCATGACGAAGGCTGCATTTACACGTTGAGCAGCCAGCCGAATTCACTCATCAACGACCCCCTGCGACTCGCCTCACTGTCCACCCCATGGCATCTTCCATCTGGCAATTCTTGATGACTTTTGATCCGCGAAAGTTGAGGCGACCCGAAGGCGGCCAATCACTTTCGCTCCAATGAAAACGGGATTACTCGCCGGCAAAATCATCTTCCTCACCGGCGGTTCCACCGGCATTGGCTGGGAGTGCGCCAAAGCCTACGCGGCCGAAGGAGCGATGGTGTCGTTGGTCGCACGCGGCCAGGACGCGGTGGCAAAAGCTGCGGCCGATCTCGGGCCGGAACATCTCGGTCTGACGTGCGATGTTTCGCAAGGAGAGGAAGTGAAAGCCGCGATCGAAGCAACACTCGCCCGTTACGGAAAGTTGGATGCCGTTCACAACAACGCCGGCATCGCCATGCCGTCGAAAGCCATTCACGAAACGTCCGAGGCGGAATGGGACGCGCTGTTCGATATCAACCTGAAAAGCGTTTTTCACACCACCCGTTACGCCTTCGATGCGCTCAAATCGACCAAGGGGTGCATCTTGAACACCAGCAGCCTGGTCGGCGTGATCGGGCAGGAGATTCATGCGGCCTACACCGCGACGAAGGGCGGCATGAATACGCTCACGAAATCCATGGCGCTGGATTATGCCAAGTATGGCATACGCGTTAATGCCGTTTGTCCCGCCGGCACGTGGACGCCCATGCTCCGCAAATGGTGCACCGAACAGCCTGACCCCAGCTCAATCGAATCTTACCTCGATGAGATTCATCCGCTGGGCTATTGCCCCGAAGGCGATGTGATCGCCGACCCGTGCGTGTTCCTGCTTTCAAGCAAGGCACGCTTCATCACCGGTCACATCATGCACA
>Ga0210392_10000943_pt1 | contig 16002 bp, 16 predicted proteins | sample IncBWC30OmetaG_FD_161057 | JGI IMG/M metagenome (GOLD analysis project Ga0210392, IMG submission 161057) | Forest soil microbial communities from Barre Woods Harvard Forest LTER site, Petersham, Massachusetts, United States - Inc-BW-C-30-O ...
CCCATTTCTCCTCGGCGATCTGCGCGGCGCGCAGCCGGCAGGCGGAGGAGGCGGGGGCGGCGATGGTCATGGTGATGCCGCCCTATCACGGCGCGACCTTCCGCGTGCCGGAGGGCGGAATATTCGAGTTCTTCCGCGTGGTCTCGGACGCCGTCAACATCCCAGTCATGATCCAGGACGCGCCGGTCGCGGGAACGCCGCTATCGGTCGATTTCCTGGCGCGGATGGCGAAGGAGCTCGCCAACATCCGCTATTTCAAGGTCGAGGTGGCGGGTGCGGCGAACAAGCTGCGCAGCCTGATCGCAGCCGGCGGTGCCGTGATCGAAGGCCCGTGGGACGGCGAGGAGGCGATCACCTTGATGGCCGACCTCGATGCCGGCGCCACCGGCGCGATGACCGGCGGCGGCTATCCTGACGGCATCAGGCAGATCATGGATCCATTCTTTGCCGGCCGCCGCGACGAGGCGATCGCCGCCTATGGACGCTGGCTGCCGCTGATCAATTATGAAAACCGCCAGTGCGGCCTCCAGGCCTGCAAGGTCCTGATGCGCGAGGGCGGCGTGATCAAGTCGGACAGCGTGCGCCATCCGTTGCAACCGCTGCATCCGGCGACGCGCGCGGGGCTGATTGAAATCGCCCGCTCGCTCGATCCGGTGGTGCTGCGCTGGGGACGCTAACGGGTACGACGATCACATCGGATCTATCTTCAGCTTGCCGATGATTTCACCCCATTTTGTCGTCTCCGACGCGATGAACGCCTTGAGATCATCAGGGCCAAGCAGGCTCGGTTCGGCGCCTTCCTGCACGAAGAGGGCGCGCACCTCGGGATCCTTCATGGCGTCCTGGACAGCCGCATAAAGCTTCTCCACGACCGCCTTGTCGGTATTGGCGGGCGCCAGCAAAGCGAGCCAGGCGCTGCTTTCGTAGCCTTGCAGGCCAGCCTCGGCCGCCGTCGGCACATCGGGCAGCGCGGTCATGCGCTTGCTGCTGGCAACCGCAAGCGGGCGCGCATCGCCGTTACGGATCAAGCTGAGCACGTTCGGCAGCAGCTGAAATCCGAGTGGCACCTGGCCCGAGATGAAGTCCGGCGCATAACCGGAGATATTCCGGTAGGGGACGTGGACGAGTTCCGTTCCCGTCAGCTGCTCGAAATAGGCGCCGGCCAGATGCTGCGAGGAGCCGACGCCGACCGAACCATAATTGAGCTGCTTGGGATGCGCCTTGGCGTAGTCGATCAATTCGGCCAGCGTTTTCGGCGGGAGTTTTGCATTGACGACAACAACATTCGGCATGGTGGCGAACAGGCAGATCGGCGCCAAATCCTTTTGCGGGTCGTAGCCGAGCTGCTTGAAGAGAGCCTTGTTGGCGGCGAGAGGGCCGGACGTGCTCATGACAAGCGTGTAGCCATCGGGCGTGGCACGCGCGGCGGACGCGGTGCCGGAGTTCCCTCCGGCGCCGGGACGATCGTCAACGACGAAAGGTTGCCCCATCGTCGTTGCCATCTTGTTGAGCAGGATGCGCGTGATGACGTCGCTGGCGCTGCCGGCGGCAAAGGGCACGAGGACCTGCACCGGCCGGCTCGGATAATCGGACGCTTTGGCGCCGCCGGCCACCAACACCGAGGCGGCCACGATAACGGCGGCACAAAGCGCCCTTGCCTGTACGAACAACGTCATCTCGGACTTATCTCCCATTTCAGCGAGCTGCTAGCAAAACTCGCCCTTGGTCTCCGGGCTCAGGATGGCGCCGAGCGTGTAGACCGCGAACACACAGACGGCGAAGATCGAAAGCGACATCGGAATCTGCGCTGTGCCGCCGCTCGCGAGCGAGACGAAGGTCGGCATCATGCCGCCGAGCGCAAAGCCGATATTCCAGGACAGGCCCGTGCCGGTTGCGCGCAGCGCAGTCGGGAACCGCTCGTTCAGGAAGATCAGCACCGGCGCGTATCCGGCATTGCCGATGAAGGCGATCGCCAACGCATAAAGCGTCACCGTCATCGGATCGGTGGCTTTCGCCAGCGAGAGATAGCAGAGGGGCAGCAGCACGATGGTGCAGATACCGACGATCAGGAACGTCTTCTTGCGACCGATCCGGTCGCTCAGCGCGCCGATGGCGACCGCCGAGACGATCGCCGACAGGCTGGCGCACATCAGGATGACCGAGGAGACGTTGTTCGGCAGGCCGTTCACGACCTTGAGGAAGGTCGGCAGATAGCCCGAGGTGAGGTAATAGCCGGCGCCGCCGCCGAAAGTGATCAGTAGGTTGAGCAGCAGCACATTGCGGTGCGAGCTGAACAGCTCTTTGACAGGCGAGGCCAACGCAGAGGCCTTGGCTGCCGCCTTCTTCCGCTGCTGCTCCTGGAAGTAGGGCGATTCCTCCAGGCCGCGGAAGATGAACCAGCCGAGCAGTGAGCTTAAGAGACCCGAGAAGAACATGAAGCGCCATCCCCAGACCGCGAAGGCATCGCCGGGAAAGATGGACGACGTAATCAGGAAGATGATGGAGGAGAGCAGGGCGCCGATGCCCGCGCCGCCGCCGCCGATCAGGCCCGACATCAAGCCGCGATACTGCATCGGCACCGATTCCGTGCCGATGGTGTGGGTGGAGGCGACCACGCCGCCCACGAAGACGCCCTGCACCAGCCGCAGCACGAGGAAGATCACGGGTGCGATTACCCCGACCTGCGCAATGGTGGGCAGCAAGCCGAACGTCGCCGTGGTGATACCGACGCCGACGATGGCGATCAGCATCGCGCCCTTGCGGCCGTGGAGGTCGGCATAATGGCCAAACACCGCCGAGCCGACCGGGCGCATCAACAGCGTCACGGCAAAGGACGCATAGACCGCGGCCAGCGACAGTGTCGGATTGCTGGACGGAAAGAACAGCGTGCCGAGGACCGGCGCGACATACAACAGGATGAACAGGTCGAACAGATCGAGCGACCAGCCAAGCAACGACGCGATCATCGCATTCGTTGCCTGGCGCTTGTCCGCGGTCGCAGTGATTGTACTCCCTTGAACCTCAGCAACGCTCATTTTGAAATTCCCCCCAATTATTGTTGTGTGATGTCTGGTTCGTAGATCAGCGGCCGATGAACTTCGGCGGCCGCTTGGCGTTGAAGGCCTCGACGCCTTCCTTGAAATCGTCCGACTGGCGCAACCGGCTGTAGCAATGGCCCTCGAGCTCGATCGCAATGGTCAACGTCGAGTCCTCGGTGTCATTGAGGAGCTTCTTGGCGGTGCGCTGCGCGATCGGCGAGAACGTCCGCAACTCGTCGACCAGCTTGTCAGTGACGGTTTCGAGATCCTTGTCAGGAACGCAGTCGGTGACGATGCCCCATTCCAGCGCCTGCTTTGCCGGGATGCGCTTGGAGCGCATCACGATGTCCTTGGTGCGGGTGATGCCGATCATCTTCTGCAGCCGCGCCGAACCGCCGGAGCCGGGGATCTGGCCGAGCTTCTGCTCAGGCAAGGCGAATTGCGCGGTCTCGGAAGCGAGGCGGAAATCGCAGGCCAGCGACAGCTCGAAGCCGACGCCGAAGCAGTAGCCGCGATTGGCGACGATCACGGGTTTCGAGCAGCGCGCGGGCGAGGCGATGTTCCAGGCAAGCTTGGAGACGGTTTCCGGCGTCGCCTCCATGAAGCCGCCGATGTTGCCGCCGCTCGAGAAGTGCTCGCCGATGGAACGCACCACGATGACGCGGACGCGCTCGTCCTGGTCGAGCGTCTCGAACACCAGCCGCAACTGGTCACGCTGCGGCATCGAGACGATGTTGAAGGGCGGGCGGTTCAGGATGATATCGGCACGCTCATGCGCCGGATCGATTTCGACCTGGAAACCATCCAGCTTGGCGAGGCGGTGATCGACGAATTCGTAAGCAGTCATGTGTTTTTCCTGGTGTTGCAAAGAGGGGGATCACGCCGCGTTCGACGGCGGCATCGGTTCAACCTGGTATTCACCGGCTACCAGCAGCCGCCGCAGCAGCTTGCCGACCGGGGATTTCGGGATGGCGTCGACAAACACGAAACTTCGCGGACGCTTGAAGGCGGCAAGCCCGGATTCGCGGCAATAGCTGTCGAGCTCCTGCTCGCTCACATGGCGCGAGCGCTTGACGAAGGCAGTGACGACCTTGCCCCAGCGTTCGTCGGGTAGCCCAACCACGGCGACTTCGAGCACCGCCGGGTGCAGCGACAGACAGCTCTCGATCTCGACCGGCGAGACATTTTCGCCGCCGGTGATAATCATGTCGTCGACGCGGCCGGTGACGAAGAGATCGCCGTCCGCGTCGACATAGCCGGTGTCGCCGGTGAAGTACCAACCTTCGCGCAGCGCGCGCGCATCGGCATCGGGTCGCTGCCAATAGCCCTCGAAGGATTCGTCGCCCGCGAGCAGGGCCACGATTTCGCCTTCCTCGCCGACGGCAGCCACTTCACTCACCGACGTCGCGTTGAGCTTGACCACCTTCACTTGCTGATTGATGCCGGCCTTGCCGGCCGAGCCCGGCTTGGCCGGCGCATCCTGGTCGATGGTGAAGGTGTAGATTTCCGAGCTGCCATAGTGGTTGACGAAGAGCTCGGGCCGAAACGCTTCCGAAAGCTTCTGCAACAGCCCATCCGTCATCGAGGCGCCGGCAAAGCCCAGCTTGCGGACGCTCGAGATGTCCGACCCGGCAAAAGCGGCGCAATGGACGAGGTCGTGATAGAGCGTCGGCACCAGATAGAGGTTGGTGATCCCTTCGGAGGCGATCAGGTCGAGCGCGCGTTTCGCGTCGAACCGCGGCAGGCACACAAAAGTGCCGCCGATCAGTGACATCGCGATCAGCGAGCGCACGCCCATGGTGTGATAGAGCGGCATCACGCCAAGCGTCCGCTCGCCGCGGCGATAGAGGTTTTGTGCGACATGGGCGATACCCGCCGCACGCTCGGCACGGTGACGCCGCGGCACGCCTTTCGGGCGGGACGTGGTTCCCGATGTGTAGAGCATCACGGACCACGCTTCAGCCGAGACGCGCGCCTTCGCCTCGGATGCAGTCTCGTCGCAGAGTTCATCGAGCGAGACTTCGCCGGCGCCGGACGATGTCGATCCGGCGCGCATGACGATGAGCTCCGGAGCGCGGGTCGAGGTCGCAACGGCGCCTCCGGAGATGTCCTGATAGACCAGCGCGCGGCTTCCCGAATTCTCGATGCAGAAATCGAGCTCGTCGGCCTTCACCCGCCAATTGATCGGCGTGATGATCAGGCCCGCTAGCTGACAGGCCCAATGCACGGTCGCGGCCTGCCAGTTGTTCTGCAGCGCCGTGAGCACGTGGTCGCCTGGCTTCAACCCCGTGCGATCGAAGGCCGCCACCAGTGACGATATCTTGCGCAGCCATTCGGCATAGGTGAAGCGCACATCGCCATCGACCAGCGCCAAGGCGTCGGGATCGCGCGCTACGCTCGCGAGGAAGCTGGTTCCGAGGTCAAGCATTGACCGCCTCAATTTTGGTTTCTCCTCTGAGTTCAGCCGCAGCCTCCAGCGCGGCCTTCACGATCGGCGCATAGCCGGTGCAGCGGCACAGATGCCCGGTCAACACGTCACGGATTTCGGCTTCATCGGCTTCTGGATGTCGAGCAAACAGCGCATCGAGCGACATCAGGATGCCCGCGGTGCAGAAGCCGCATTGCAGGGCGTGGTTGCGCCGGAAAGCGGATTGCAGCACGCCGAGGCGGCCTTGCTTGTCGGCGAGGCTCTCCACCGTCCTGATCTCGCAGCCCTCGACCTGGACGGCGAGGGTGAGGCAGGCGCGGGCGGGACTGCCGTCGATCTCCACCGTGCAGGCGCCGCAGACGCCGTGCTCGCAGCCGACATGGGTGCCAGTCGCGCCGATCTCGTGGCGGATGAAGTCGGTCAGCAGCATCCGCGGCTCGCAGATGCGATCGACCGCTTCGCCATTGAGCGTGAAACGAATGCGATGACGTTGTTCGGAGCCGAGGCGTGTCATTGCGTCACCTCCGCGATCAGCTCGCGGCCGATCATTCGCACGAGATCGCGCCGGTAGCGCGCGGTGGCATGAAAATCGTCGCGGGCGTCGAGGTCCCAGGCAAATGCGTTGAGCGCGTCGTCGAGCGCGCTGCTTTCCAGGGCATCGAACTCACGGGCGGTCGGCATATCGGCGACGCCGCCGACAGCTAGCCGTACGCCGCGATCGGTTGCGACTGCCGCGCACGCAACGATGGCAAAATCGCCATGTCGCCGCGCGACCTCGCGGAAGGCGCAGCGCTGCCCGTTGGTTGCAGGAAATTCCACCGCTTCGATCAATTCATCATCGTTGCGGTCGGTCGCCATGACGCCGAGGAAGAAGTCGCGCGCGGCAACACGCCGCCGCTTCTTCGCGCTACGCAGTACGATCTCGCCGCCGAGCGCCAGCAGCGTCAGCGGCGTTTCGGCACTGGGATCGGCATGTGCGACCGAACCGCAAATGGTGCCGCGGCTTCGGGTCTGGACATGGCCGGTCCAGGGCAGAGCGAGCGACAACAGTTTCAGCTCGCGACCGAGCGCGGGCCATTCAAGCAGCGCCGCCTGTCGGACCGCAGCGCCGACGGCAATCTTGCCTTGCCGCTGCTCTATCTTGCGTAGCTCCTCCAGCCGCATGATGTCCACGAGCACGCGCGGCTTGGCGAGGCGCATGTTGAGCATCGGCATCAGCGACTGCCCGCCGGCGATGATGCGCGCATCGCTGCCCTCGTTGCGAAGCACGTCCAGCGCCTCGTCGAGGCTTTCCGCGCGGACATAGTCGAAGGCTGCCGGTTTCATGACCGGCCTCCCAGCCATTCGCGCAGCTTCGACCAGATCGAGCCGCCGGCAGCTGCGCCGCCGCCGGCGTGACTTGCCAACGCGGCAAAGAACTGGCCGATGATGACGCGCGCGGCGCCATCGAGCAGGCGGCCGCCGATGCTGGCGACCTTGCCGCCGATCTCGGCTTCGTAGCGGTAGTGAACGCTCGTCCCGCCATCCGCGCCCGGAGCGAGCGTGATGCGTCCCTTGCCGGCGCCGAACCCGAGCGCGCCGTCGGCGGTGCCGGTCAGCGTGACCGCATTCGGCCGGTCGAGATCGGACAGCGTGACTCGCGCGCGGTAATGGCCCTTCACGGGGCCGACGCCGATCGTCACTTCGGCCTTGAAATCGGTGTCGGAAATCTTCTTGACGCTATGGCAGCCCGGAATCACCGCAGCCAGCGTCGCCGGATCGAGCAGCATCGACCAAACCTGCTCGGGCGCTGCCGCGACATCAGCGCTGCCTTCGCCGGTCAGTTTGCGGTCGCCCGTGCGCGTCTCGCGCTTGCCGGATGGAGCCGCTGCCTCAGCGCCGCGCAAGGCTTCTGCAAGGCGCGCCGGCACCAGCGGCAATTCGATGTCGGCAACGCCGAGCGCGTCCGCAACCGCGTTGGCGATACAGACCGGCGTCGACATGCAATTGCCTTCGCCGACGCCCTTGGATCCCAACGGCGTGAATGGGGAGGGCGTCTCCATGTGCAGGATCATCGGCTCCGGCACTTCGGCGACCGTCGGCAGCAGATAGTCGGCGAGGGTGCCGGCGAGGAAGGAGCCATCGGGCGCGTAAGCGTATTCCTCGTAGAGCGCGGCACCAACCGCCTGCGCAAAGCCGCCGCGGACCTGACCGTCGACCATCGCGGGATGCAGGATCGTGCCGCAATCATGCATGGTCACGTAACGGTCGATGCGCGGCACCAGAGTGACGCGGTCGATCTCGATGCCGCAGAAATCGAAGATGAAGCCGTAGCAGAGCGAGGAGTTGACGCGATCCTGGTCGTCCGGCGGCGTCAGTTCCGGCGGTGTCCAGAACGCGGTCTCGCGGATGGTATGGCCGAGGTCGTCGGGCAGCGCGCCCGGCGACCAATGGCTGAGCGCGGCGATGCGCGAGAACGGCACCTTATTGTCGGGGTTGCGTTTCGACAGCGCGAAACCGCCAGCAAAGATGACGTCGTCGCTCTCGGTGTTGAGGCCCGCCGCCGCGACCCGCTTGAGCCGACCGGCGAGACGCTCGGCGGCGATCTTGGCGGTGCCGGCAACCGCCGGCGCAAAGCGGCTGGCGTAATTGCCTGACGCGATCGACCAGGCGTCCTTGGCGGTATCGATCTCGGCGTTCACCCTGATATCGGCAGGTGTCAATCCCAGCACGTCGGCGACGACCTGGGCCAGCACGGTACGGTGTCCCTGGCCCTGCGGCACGGAGGCGACATGCACGGAGACGCTGCCGACAGGATCGATCGAGACGGTCGCGGTCGCCTGCGCGCCGTTCTTCGGCCCGGCCTTGCGGCGCTCGGCCGCCGTCAGCACCGTCGTGATGTAGCCCATGTTGGAGACACTGGGCTCGACCACGGCGGTGTAGCCGATGCCGTAGATGCGTCCCTCCGCGCGCGCCTTGTCGCGGCGTGCTTTCAATTCTTCAAGGCCACCTTCGCTGACGGCCCGCGCCAGTGCCGTCTGATAGTCGCCGGAATCGAGCAGGGCGCCGGGCGCAGTACGATACGGAAAGGCATTGGCGGGAACTAGGTTGCGCGATATCACGTCGAGCGGATCGAGCTTCAGCTCGACCGCGATCCGCTGCACCAGCCGCTCCAGCGCGAAATAGACCTGCGGGCCGCCAAAGCCCCGGTTCAGCCCGGTCGGCGTCTTGTTGGTGACGACCACGCGGTTGCGCACGGCAACATGCGGGATGTCGTAGGCGCCGGTGAGATTGCCGTGCATGCGGTAGAGCGTGGCGGGCTCCGGCGCGCGCAGATGCGCGCCGCAATCCTCGACCTGGTCCCAATCCAGCGCGAGGATCTTGCCGTCATCGTTGACCGCCGCACGCAGCGTAGTGGCGCGATTGGTCGCCGACACCGATGCGGTTAGATGCTCGAGCCGGTCCTCGATCCATTTCACCGGCCGCAGCGTGGCGCGCGCGGCGGCCGCAATCAGCACGATGTAGGGAAACACGCCTTGCTTGACGCCAAAGCTGCCGCCTGAATCCTGCGGCGTTCGCAGCCGCAGCCGGTTACCGGGCACCTTCAGGGCGCGTGACAGTACCGCATGGATACTGAACGGCCCCTGGAAATTGGCGAGCACGTCAAAGGCCTGCTCGCCCGGATCATATTCGGCGACGACGCCATAGGTCTCGATCGGCGTGCAGGAGTTGCGGGGATAACGGATCGAAATCGCGACCGTGCGCTTGGCTTCGGCAAAGGCGCGATCGGGCTCGCCGTATTTGAACGTGCGATCACTGGCGACGTTGTTCGGAAAGCCGTCATGCAGCAGCGCGGCCCCGGCTTCCATGGCGCGGACGGGATCGATTACCGCGGGCAGCGCCTCATATTGCGCATCGATCAGGTCGATGGCGTCTTCGGCGAGATAGCGGCTTTCGGCGACGACGATGGCGACGGGCTCGCCGACGTAACGCACCCGGCCAACCGCAATCGGCCAGCACTCGACCGGCGCCTTGACGCCGACGACGAGGCTTGCGGTCAGCGCCTTGATATCCTCGCCGGTCAGGACAGCCACAACGCCGCGCGCCTTCTTGGCCGTTGCAACGTCGATGGAAACGATGTTCGCATGGGCATGGGGAGAGCGCAGGATCGCGGCATGCAACGTTGCCGTCCGCACCCCGACGTCATCGATGAAGCGCCCGCGGCCCGACAGCAGCGCCGCATCCTCGACACGCGGGATCGATTGCCCGGTCCAGGGTTCGGCCGCAGAGGCGCCGGCCACGGCGTTGACGTTCATCCCGGAGGTCTCTCCCATCGCGCTTATCCGCACTTGGGAAAAACGGTGTCAGCCGCGGATCGTGCCCGCCATGCCGGTCCGTCTCAAAACTTACCAACGCGTCTCATTTTGCGTAGGGGCGCAATATCAGCGCATGATCCGGAAAAGTGTGAAGCGGTTTTCCGAAAAGATCATGCGCAATCAAAAAAGCTAAGGTCCGATGGCCTGCCCATCGGGCTTTAGTGGGTGAGACGGGAGACGTTGCGGAACTCCCGCGGGCTGACACCGGCATGGTTGCGGAAGAACCGGGTGAAATGCGACGGCTCCGCAAATCCCAGTTCGTCGCTGATCTCGCACAGGGATTTCGGCCGGTTCAGGACGAGATCGACCGCGCGCTCCATCTTCAGCACGTTCATATAAACTTTTGGCGGAACGCCGATCGTCGTTTCGAACAGGCGGAAGAAATGTGCACGCGACAGGCCGGCCTGCTTCGCCCATCCGTTGATATCTTCGGGCTTGTTGATGGCGCTGCGCAGCGTCGCAACGGCGCGATGGATGCGCCGATCTCCCCAGGCCGTCCGCATTTCCCGGATGGAGGAGGGAAAGCTCCGCCACGGCGCAAAGCGCTCGATCACAGTAATCATCAGATCCGACAGCGTCTCCTCGTGCGCAGAGCTGCAATCGGGACGGGTCATCATGTCGGTGGCCAGATTCATGGCAAGGCTACGGATCCGCGGCGTGATTTCGCCCGTGGGCTGGTTGAAGAAGCCCGGTCCGCCGCTCGCGACCCAACCGGGCCGGAAAATCTGCAACCATTCGGGCTCGATATAGAGCGCGAGGATCAGCGTACGCGGCCGATCAGGCACATGGACATAACTGTGCGGCTGCCAGCCATTGACCAGGACCGCGGCCTGATCCGTCAATGGATACATGGTGTCGTCGACCTGGAATTGGGTGTCGGCGCCCTCGACCTTGAGCAGGACGTGGCAATGCGGATGGGCGTGACGCACCAGCGAATAGTCCATGTCGAGCAGCGCGACCCGTCCAAACGCTCCATGCGCAATGCGCAACGCCTTCGACATCTTCTCCTCCGTCCGCGACGTTCCGGCTTCTGGCCGGACTGCCCAAGGTTCGCTTCCCATCCCAACCGCCGGCTTGGGAAGCCGGTCTTCTCAGTCCGCGACGATCCGCGCCAGCGCCGCCTGCGGATCGTCCTGAAGGGCGGTCGCCAGATCGACCGTCTCGATCCCCTTCACATGGATGCGCTTGAACTCCAAGGGGCCGGTCGTGACCGGCTTGGTGGCGTCCAGCCCCATCTTAGCGCTAATTCCGCCGTCCGACGATGGGTCCAGCTTCGATCCCTGCGCGCCCGGGATGACCAAAAGGTCGCGGTCGGCCTGGAACCTGGTCGCCACCGCCCATTCGATCTCGTTGGGATCGTCGATATCGACGTCGGTGTCGACCACCACGACCTGCTTGACGTCGTAATGGCCGGCGAACGCACCCATGATGATGTTCTTCGGCTCGCCTTCGCTGACCTTCTCGATCTGCACGGCCAGATGATACCGGCAGGTGCCGCCCCGCGTCAGCCGGACATCGCGCACCGAGGGGAAGCTGCGCTGCAGATGCTCGAGCAGCGTCGCCTCGCGCGGGATTTCGCCGAGGATGAGATGCTCCATGCCGCCGCCGACAATGGTGTGGAAGATCGCGTTGCGGCGGTGGGTGACGGAGTCGATCTGGATCACCTCGCGGTTGGCGCGGTCCCCATAATATTGCGGAAACTCGCCGAACGGTCCTTCCGGCTCGCGCACCTTCGGCAGGATACGCCCTTCCAGGACGATCTCGGCATGGGCCGGCACGCGGACTTCGTTGGTCAGGCATTTCACCATATCGACGGGATGGCCAAGCAGGGCGCTGGCGATATGCATCTCGTCCTCGTCCAGCGCCGCGATCGCCTGCGAAGCCAGGATAAGGGCCGGGTGCACGCCGATCACGAGCGCGATCTCCAGCGGAGTACCCTCACGCTCCGCCATGCTGAAATAGTGCCTGGTATGGCGCGGCAACAGCAGCACGCCGATGCGGTCGGGCCCCGAAATCTGGCAGCGATGGATCGAGACGTTCTGGACGCCAGTCTTCGGGTTGCGCGCGATCAGCAGCGCCGCGGTGATATAGGGCCCGCTGTCATGCTCATTGTGCTTGGGGATCGGCAGCAGCTTGAGCAGATCGACCTCGCGATGCATCTGCTCCTGCACCGGCGCCTCCTTCACCTCGACCCAGGGCAGTGGCCGCCGCACCGCGCTCTGGAAGCGCGAGAGCAATTGCCCTGATGGCACGCCCACGGCATCCGCGACCGAACGGCGGTCGATGAAGAGGTTGGCGACAACGGGAATCGCGTGGCCACCGGGCGAGGGGAAGACGACGGCGGAATCGTTTTCGAGCTTCTTGGAGATCGCGGCGAGTTCGTCGATCAGGGAGACGCCGTGCCTTGCCACGGCAAGCCGATCGGTTGCCGCCAGTTGCCGCAGCCATTGGCGCAAATCGGGCTGCGCGGCATTGTCGCTGCGAAGTGCGGGTGCGTGGGCGGAAGCGGGGCTGTTCACGGCGTTTCCCTTCTGTTGCTTGCTGGCATGGCGTCCTGATCGTCGATGGCACGGACCCGACGCAGCGCCCGGCCGGCGGTTTCACCCCAGCGCGTGACGGCGCCAACATCGATATCAAAGAGGTCGAGTACGCGTCCGACGGTGTGATCGACGATGTCGGCGATGCTGTCCGGTCGGCTGTAGAAGGCGGGCACCGGCGGAGCGATGATCGCACCCATCTCGGCCAGCGCCGTCATGCTGCGAAGGTGGCCGGCATGCAGCGGCGTCTCCCGCACCATCAGCACGAGCTTACGCCGTTCCTTCAGCACCACGTCGGCACTGCGTGTCAGCAGCGTCGTCGTGACGCCCGAGGCGATCTCCGACATCGAGCGGACCGAGCAGGGCGCGACGATCATCCCTGTGGTCTTGAACGAGCCGCTGGAGATGGGCGCTGCCATGTCATCGACGCGGTGGCAGACATCGGCGAGTGCCTTGACGTCGGCGATCCTCAGATTGGTTTCGTGGGCGAAGGTCACCTCGGCTGTCTTGGTCAGGACCAGGTGGGTTTCGACCCCGGCATTGCGCAGGAGTTCCAAGAGCCGGACGCCGTAGATCACACCGGAGGCGCCGGAAATGCCGATGATGAGGCGACGGTCGCCGTGCGAGAGCTGGTTCATGAGATCCGCATTGAAAGGGAAGGGCCCGAAACTAGGCCCGGCTTGCCATCAGGCCAAATAATTGCTTCTAATCGCTATTATCATTTCTAATGATAATGCAATCTGGGAGCCGGCGATGGATTTGAAGCAAATGCAGTATTTCCTCTGCCTCGCCCAGGAGCGGAATGTCACCCGGGCTGCGCGGCGGCTCAACATCGTGCAGCCGGCGCTCAGCATGCAGATCGCCAAGCTCGAGACTGTGCTGGGCAAGCAGCTGTTCTTCCGCACGGCGCAGGGCATGTCGCTGACACCGGCCGGCGAGGAGTTCGAACGACTGGTCACGCCCATCATCAAGGACATCGACCGGGTGCGCGATGAGATGGCGCGGCTCGACGGCAAGGTGGCAGGACGGGTCAGCATCGGCATGATCAATTCGGCCGCCCAGAGCATCCTGCCGGTCTCGACGCTGCGGATCGCGAACGCCTATCCCGACATCGAACTCTCGATCTGCGAGGGCTACAGTGAGACGATGCTCGAATGGGTGCTCGCCGGCCAACTCGATTTGGCAATCGTCAACGCGCGCCAGCGTGGCGGCGCACCGCCGATGCAGCCCATCCTCGATGAGGAGATGATGCTCGCGCATGCGGCTTCCAGAGAGTGGACGTCGCCGAAGGCCGTCTCGTTTCTGGCGGTCAAAAAGCTCGATCTGGTGCTGCCTTCGCGCCGTCACGGCCTGCGGCGAATCCTCGACGAAACCGCGGCCAATGCCGGCTTTGCGCTGTCACCGCGGCTGGAGATGGATACGCTGCCCGCGATCTGCGGCATCGTGGCTTCGACCTCGATGGCGACGATCCTGCCAGGCATTGCGCTCCGCGCCGCGCTCGAAGCCGGCACGATCCGCGCCCATCGCCTGCGCCCGGCGCTGACGCGCTCGATCGCCTGGGTGAGCAATCCGCGCCGCGTGATGTCATCGGCGATGCAGGCGGTGATGGAGATCATTTCCGACGATTTGAAGACCGCCGCCGAGACCGCGTCGAGGCTTGGCCACAAATAGCGGGACGCTGATTAGTCCAAGCTTGAGCGCCCGTCGGTCCAAGACGACAGGCTCGAATCCCGGTGTTCTTGCAAATCCTGGAGTCTCGCTATGGTCTCGTCAGCAAGAGCAGCCACCGTTGTAGCGCTCGCCGTGATCCTCGTGCCCGCAATAAGTCAGAGCGGAACGGCTGGCACTGATGTCGAACTGACCTACCGGCCTTGGGTCATACCGAGCCAGCCCTGGATCAACGGCGACGTGTTGCCGGCAGGAGGCCGACATCCCGGACATAAGCCCCATGTTCCGCCGCCGCGCCGCTGGCGCGACGCGCTGTGCGCGCCCGCGGATCAGAAGGGGCCGGAAAAATCGGCCCTCACGTGATCCGGACCTGGCTCAACAATTCGGGCTTGAGGTAACGATGCACTGGGTGGTTGCATCCGTGGCGGGAATAATCCTGATGTGGCTCGCATGCAGGATCACGCATTGGTGGCTCTCGCGCGGCGTGTGGAATCGGGAATAGACGGACCAACAATCCGTCGGACAGAACCCTCACGCGGCGCCTTAGTGTTTCGTCAGCGGCCTGACTGGTCCGGCAATCAGGCGGAAGGTTGGAACCCAGGCCGTATTCCATGACTCCAGCGTCGTGTTGCAAACCGAGCATTCGAAACTGCTGATCTGCCGGCCCGATGCCATAGCCTCCGTACGGCTATAAACCGCGCCGCAGCAATGGCAGGATCGATGGTGAGAATCCGTCATCAGCGTCCAAAGCCGGTTGAAATCCAACGCCCGCCCTTAATGCTTCAGCCTGCTCGCCATGCTCATTCAACCCAGGCACACGGCGCGATGCTTCATTTGGGGATTCGCTTTTTCTTCGCTGGCTTGACCGGCTTTGCCTCTATTGGCGGCGCCTCTGCTTCCTTCGCCAATCTCAGTTCGCGAAGGCGGGCCATGTTCTTGCGAATGGCGACCGCATCATTGGTAGCGTCTTCCATCGCCCGCGCGCCTTCCTCTCTGAAAAGGCGCTGACGGTTTTCCCTGGCAATTTTCTCTTCCGTTTTGTCGGCCATCACGCGCGCAGATTTTCCGCGCTGCTCTTGCCGCGCTTGGTATCCATCTTGACGTCGTAGGTCAGTGTCTGACCTTCGGCCAACCCGGACAGGCCAGCTCGCTCGACCGCACTCACATGGACGAACACGTCGGTTCCTCCATCATCGGGTGCGATGAAGCCAAATCCCTTCTGGCCGTTGTACCACTTTACCTTGCCTGTCGGCATCGCGACTCCTTGTTGTGCTTGGAAAACGCAACGCAGCCTCGTCGCGCGCCTTTCTGGCGAACGTTACGAGTCTGTCGTTCAGCGAGATTGCTTGTTGAAACGCCGCCGCTTTGTCACGGCGCTCCTCCCTGTTCGATTGGGCGGGAGCGCAACTGGCGATCTCATCACCGATAGATGCCACGGGTCGGACGGTGATACCGGAACTTTGCCCGCGCTCACCCGGGGATACAAGTCATTTATTCATGGATTCACGGGGAACCAATTGAAATATCCCGGAATCCGAAGTCTCGCGACAGCCGGCCGACGCGTGGCAAGTACCGCTGCGGCATCGATATGCCGGCCACTAAGCCGAAGACGGGGCACCGTTCGCCCGTGATCCAGATCACTCGGCAACGAGCGGCAGATGAACGCGTGTTCATGTCGTTCCGTCTATCCGGCGTGAGGCATCGGCTCATGCTGAACCTGGTGCTGCTCACATGCAACGGGGTAGGCTTGAAAGGAATCTAACCATGACCAATTTGAGTGCCGTCGAACTCGACCTCGTCTCCGGTGGAGTGAGGGACAATCCGTGGTCGGATGCTACCAATCAACGCATCGCCGCCGAGAATAGCGGGACTGGCTTTGGCGGCTCACTCGGAGACGTCATTCCCGGGCTGGTCGTCAAAGATTCAGGGCCCAACACGCCCGGACACCCGTTCGATCCGAATCCGTGAGCCCACTA
>Ga0210392_10000944_pt1 | contig 15976 bp, 24 predicted proteins | sample IncBWC30OmetaG_FD_161057 | JGI IMG/M metagenome (GOLD analysis project Ga0210392, IMG submission 161057) | Forest soil microbial communities from Barre Woods Harvard Forest LTER site, Petersham, Massachusetts, United States - Inc-BW-C-30-O ...
TGTGGTACGTTTTCACGACCGACGGCGAGGCGATCATCGAGGGTTCGGAGAGTTGCCGACCCGCTGCCAAGTACAATGCTAATAGGGCGCTTTTCCAGCTGCTGCTTTGCGCGCCCTATCGAACGAAACCGCACGGCCGCACTGTCGATAGTTTTGGGCCGTCCCGAAGGTCGAGCCGGGGTCAAGGCCAAAGAGGCTGAACCGTCGGTCTCGTGTTGGCCGCCGGAAATTCAACCTGGTCCCCCGCGATGGCCGCCTGCTGGTCTCATCAATCGCGATAAAGCACGGACGTTAAACTTAATTAGCAAGCTTAATCCTTAGGTCTTCTTGCCGGGCACCGTCGCCGCGCTAGCGTCGTCTCATCGATCACGGAGGTGATCTATGAGCGACCCCGCGCCGAAGCGCACGGCCAAAATCAAAAAAGTTCGCGGCTAACCGCTAACCTGCGAGGGTGCTGCGCTCCCTCACACGCGACATCGCCGGGTGTTTGCCGTTCTTGACCTTCACCCAATGCTTCGACCGGCCACTCTGATAAGGCCGCTCACGGCGCTTCGACACCAATCCCTCTAATCCCATCCGGCAAGCGGCAGGAAGAGGTCGAGACCGATCTCGCCGCGTTCGAATGGGTTGATGAGGGCCGACGTGCCAGGAGCGGTTCGAGGTTGATCTTGCGCATCGACAGCGGCAGCCCATCGCTGGCCGGGTTTTGTATTTTGAAAGCTGCTGAAAACCCCGTGTTTGGCCGCTGGTGCGTCCGGCGTCCGGTGTCGGGGGCAGCGGCCAGATCCGAAAAACTCACCAGCAGCGGGCACACCTTTACCGCTGATGGCCCAAGCCAAAGCCAAGCTGCGAAGCTTTCACGCGCAACGCTGCGACGGTTCGCTTCATCTCCTTAGAGACCTTGGCAACAGGCGTCCTATCCTTCGAATGCTTCTTGAGGCTCCGCAGGTCAGCGGCGGTCCATTCACGACGGGTTTGCATCTTCTTGTTAAAACGTTTCAACTCGTTAGCTCCTAAGTTCATTTTACTGGCACCTGTTAGCTATCCCGGCGTGCGTTCTCAACTTACAAGTCCGCAATGCTGACTGTCACGTTCGCGCATCAGATGTCGGATCAATGCATGGGCGGGCCGGACTGCCCTTGGGGCCATTTGCCGAAATTCGGCACTGCCCTGCTCTGGTCTGGTCTCATACTGACAGCTATAGTCGCTCCGCTCACAATCGAAATCGGATAGCGGTTACAGAGGGCCATTTCGGCGGGTCGCGCAGCATGGATTGGCCTGACTATCTACGGGACCAGGCGACCATGTATCGGCAACAAGCCGAGCAGGCAGACGATCCTTTCGTCAAAAACGAATTGCTTGAGCTGGCGTCCGTCTGTGAGGAAGTTGCCAATGACATCGAGGATCATCTGACAGGCGGGTAGCTGGTCGCCCACGTGGCCGGTTAAGCGTGCCGGCGCGCCATGGCCGAAAAAGCGATCAAGGTTCGCTGTTCGCCAGTCGTATGGGTTCAAGGCTCAAACTGAAGTTATCCTCGTAGTCCGCAAGGCCGCAGCCGCCGCTTGGAGCCGGGTCAGGTATTGCCGATGGTGGCCAACCAATCAGTTTGTGGACAAAAAATCCCCGGCCCTCTCTTTGCTCCGCAATATACGAGCGCTGCTTTGCGACGTCGTGTGGGATTACAAATATGCGGCGCTGCGTTAGCTCTCCTGAGGGGAGAATGACGATAGCTAACCAATCGAATTCGTCATCATCGTTGTAGCCGACAAAGTTGCCGCTTTTCGCAAATGTGCGAGTTTTGACGGAGACCTTCTGCAGCTCTCGGCCGGGTGGCTGGGCAACGATGTCATAGGAAGGCCAGTTGCTCGGCACGATAAACGACGGAATGCCCTGCAACGTAAGCTCGGCCGCAACCAGCATCTCACCGGCATCGCCCATCTGCTTAGTCGTATAAAGTTTGGAAGCCACTAGCCCGCCTCAGACCAAGGTGTTTGGCTACTTTTCGATTATTACTTATAGTCTATGCCTGCCAATACGCGCATGGACGTGCGCAGGCGAGTTGGGCTCAATTTACAAAGAATAAGGCGGGGCAAGGGCTTGTCGCAGGAAGAGCTTGCTCACCGTGCCCGCGTCCACCAGACTTACTTGTCTGGTGTCGAGGGCGGAAAGCGCAATCCCTCTATTGGCGTGCTGGGACGCCTCGTGACAGCATTAGGCGTCGATATTGAGGAGTTATTTCGTCGACCACGTACTGGCCGATAGCACTCGCCTTCACTGATCCGAATAACGTCAGTTCGAACAAGAATTGGCCCCTTGTCAGCGTGTCATCGGCTAGAAAACCCCATCGTCAGGCGCCGAACCCGCCTCAGGAGGGCGCAGTTCGGTGTGCATTGGTGAGAGACGGCGACCCCTATGTTTGATGGCGGCAAACCTGGTCACCAACGAAAACGCAACGCAGGCTCCTAGGAGTAGGGCCCAAGACCCCGTTCTCTTCGAATTAGCCTCATCCTCGATTGGCACGTCCGCAATATCGTTGATCGGCCTTTTTAGGGACCGCGCGAACTCGGTCGGAATATCCTCACGTTGAGATGGTATATATCAGCGTCACTAAGGGCGCCTAGCGCGGTGACCAGTTCGAGGCTCTAGAGGAAGGAGAGGTGCTGATGACCGTTCACAAGATCCTCGTGGTGCTGGCGTTCGCCGTCTGCTCGATAGCACCGGCATTCGCTCAGAAAGCCGAGATTGAGGCTGCGAATGCAAAATGGACGGAGTTCTTCAATAAGGGCGATTTCGCGGGTATTGCATCGCTCTATACCGCTGATGCGAGGGCGTTCCCGCCCGGAAAGCCGATGGTGAAGGGTAACGTCGCAATTGGAGAAATGTGGAAAGGCATGGCGGAGCAAGTCACCGATCCGAAAGTCACAACCGTAGACGTGAAGCTTCTTAGTCCTACGGCCACAGAGGAGATCGGAACCTTTAGTCTGAAAACGAAAGAGACCACTCCGAAGGAAGTCACGGGCAAGTACGTCGTTGTGTGGCAGAAGGTTGGAAATGATTGGAAGCTTGCCACCGACATCTGGAACGATGGAAAGTAGGCTGCTCCTAGGACGACATGCGTGAGGCTACTTGTCCATTGGACTGCGCGTATTAGCATTCGTCAGCGCATCATCGGCTCAAGACCTCCCATCAGGAGCCGAACCACATCAAGCCGCGGCAATATCGGTTTGCGATTTCAAAACGCGCGCACGCGCCTTGATGTGTCTCAGCAAAGGTACTGTGTCGGCAAAGGCTATTTCTTTTTCTTCTTGCCGGTCTTTTTCTTCGCCTTAGCCTTCTTAGCTTTCTTAGCCATCTTGCCCTCCACGATCCCAAAGTTGGTTCAATGCAAGTCGTTTTCGACACGCACAAATGTAAAGTACACCACGATTGCAAAATTGATACCGCGCGTTCTGAATAAGGTAAACGGCGGTCACACCCGTGGCTGGTCCCGGTGGGCGACCTTTTTTACGATGCATCGACGCGATACTTGGACATGACTGGTTGCCCGGTTGAAACGCACCCACGCCCAGATTGACATGAAGCCACGTCGCTAATGGGCTAATAGTAGGCCAGGGCTGAAGCAATCTTTCTCAGAGCTATAGCGTGCGCCCTCGAGCAGAGCGCGCGATATGCTTCTATCAACTCTGACTGAGCGCGGTGAAAGAAGAGAGTGGCGCTACGTCATCTGCACTTTGCTCGCTCGAGTGGCCGACCGAGCGGGAAGCATTCGCCCAACCTTGACGAACTGCCTCTCCGCGACAATTGTGAGGGTTCGCGGCGGAAAGCGTCACGAGCAAAGCCAAATAATCGCCACAGCCATTGGCAGACCGACACATACCGCACCGCCAAGCATGATCACGATATCTCGAAGCAGAGCTTGAGCTGACATGTTCTTACTCCATCAGCCGATGAAGTCAGTCTGCCTAAAGAGCCCACGGCACAAGTTAATGTCGTCGCGTTGTCCTCCTTATCCACACGCGAAAAGTTTCGAAATGTCCCGACTGGAACGGAAGATCATCGGCGCATTCGTGATCGTGTGCACGCTATTGACACCGTTGATGATTGTGTTGGTTTGACGAGGAGCCATCGTCGCGGGATCGCGTTGGTCGAAATTTTCGCCCTGACTGGGGATATTAAAACGGCCGTGCAGTATTGCTACATTTGAACGACGGCAAAGCTAGTCGTGATCACCGGCAGAGTTCGTGGCTTTCGGGCCAAGGCGAAGGCGCTGCAGCCGCCTTTGCCAGATGACGCGCTCAAGATCGTGATGCGTGCCAGAACGACCCGCTCGGCTGGTGAGAGCGACCATGCGAACCCCGCTTTGGTACTGCTGGGGCGAAGCCTAACTCGCGATCTGTAAATCAACAAACGCCGTTCCCGACGAGGCATCTTGACCTTTGAAGCGGCCTTATTCTTTTTCTTTGGGTTGTAGGTCGGGTGCCTCGGTGAACGGCACAGGTAGTTCGCCAGCTTGTTCCTTGAGATGGGCCGCAAGATCGATCAGCTTAGATGCCAACACCGGATCGGACGTTGATTGAGCCATCCTAAGCATTGCCGCAGCTGCGCGCGAACGTGAAACCGGTTCAGGGCCACGGGTACGGACATCCTTTGTCTTTTTCTCGCCCATATGGAACACCGATCCCGTTCCGCAACATAAGTGCAAAAGTGCACTAACTGAGGCACATCTTGATTTGCAGCAATAAGTTCGCAAATTTCCCTGACTGCAATTTTTCTACCTCTCGGTTTTGTTCCCCCGTAGTAACACAAGTAACATTTCGTGTAGTCGAACGATGTAACCGTTCCGCAGGTTGGAATGGCGTCGCAGGAAAACTGATGCCGATAAACCAACTTATGAGAGAAGGGAAGATCGACGCGACTAAAGGCGCGGAGCTCAATCGTGCCTTCGAGTATGCCCTTCGAGAACTTGGCTTGGTGGATCGTGCGGACGCTCTCACGAACATTGTCGCTGAAAAAATCATCGAGGTTGGTGCGACCGCCGTCACCGACCCCGAAGAAATGGCCAGGGCCGCGATCAAGAGACTTGGTCTGCCCAGTGCATCTTAGCCGGGGACCAAATGCCGGACAGTCGAGCCTTTCGGCCTCAGATCAGGCCAAGGGCGAGAAAAATCCCGATTTCGATGAGGAAAGCGACACCCGTGATCGCGGAGGTAAGAAACACATCACTCAACGTCACGGCTCACGTCCCCTTTTGGCCCGGCCCCTAAAACCATGGTTCCACGTCAGGAACGATTGAAGCGTACCGATTTTGCGACTCTCGCCAAGCCGGTTGACGTGCTTCCTGATGCTCGCCGGTAGTTCAGGCTCTACGCTCATATACTGCTGCAGGCGTTCGCCGATTTCTTGCCGAATCGCCCTGCTGTGCGTGCGATCAATGTCGATGGGGCTGCGCATGACGGAACCTCGTTGTTCCGGGGAATAGCAACCCTGCCATTGCTCACTAACATAAGCTACAAAGTGGACCGTCGTTCCCCCACCTCGGTATAAATCTGCACCAAACGGAACTAATGGCCTTCACACCGCTGATCGCTGCGCCGGCCAATAGCATTCGGATGTGTTGGCCCGCCGTCTTATTTGGTCCTGATCACTTATAGAGGAAGGCACAAAAAAAGCCCGACGCCATGATAGCGCCGAGGCCGTCAAATCGCTGGAGGAGGTTTCTCCCCGGAATGGTGAGGTGGGGGGTTCGGAGGTCGCGGTCCTGTGGTCTCCGGTCGGGGAAACGGCTCAATTTCAGAAGCGCTGGATTTATTGTGTCACCCGGCGCGGGGCGGGCGGCTGATCTAAAAACGCCTGAGATTGAGGAACGGTGAAGGTCGTGTCGGGCCTGCTCCTTATGAAGAGTTGTCCGGTAATCAACATGACGGCTGCAAACACAACGGCCAGCATGGCAGTAGCCAATTGCGACATTTCACTCATAGGCGATCCACGACCTCGGCAACCATCGAGCGTTGCTCGATCACTAACTCGCGAGCACAGCTGAGCGTTCCGGGAGCTTATAGCTCGCGGCTCGTCGCGGGGTGCTTTCGGTTCTTAACCTTAATCCAGTGGCGCGACTTACTCGCTTCGTAACGGCGCTCGCGGTGCTTCGAGGCGATACCCCCCAGTCCCATCTGGCAGGCTGCCCAGAATAGATCAGGGCCGATCTCGCCACGCTCGAATGGATTGATGAAGATGCCCTCGCGGCGACGTGGCAGGAGCCGTTCGAGGTTGGCCTTGCGCATCGATAGCGGCAACTTGCGCAGATCATCACAGTCTTCGGCTTCAAAGCGACGAGGTGTGTCTTTTAGTGGGCGTCATTAGCTTGGGAGCACGATCCGCGGTCGCTAGCGGGCGTTCAATTGGGTCGCGGGCGATCCTCGGTTGCAATTCCCTTAGGTCGAGAAAGACGTCAGCTCGACGCCGTAACTCGTCTGCGATCAATGCCGGTTGGTTTGTCGAAACGACAGTCACCCGGACGCCGCGGCGCTGTATGGCTTCCACCAGCGAACGAAAATCGCCATCACCTGAGAAGAGAACCATCTCGTCAACGTGTGCGGACATCTCCATGGCATTCACGGCCAGCTCGATGTCCATACTGCCCTTCACCCTGCGCCTTCCGCTGGCGTCGATGAATTCCTTGGCGGCCTTGGTGACGACGGTGTAACCGTTGTAATCGAGCCAGTCGACCAATGGCCTGATCGACGAATACTCCTGATCCTCAATGATGGCCGTATAGTAGAACGCGCGGACGAGGGTTCCGCGGCTCTGGAATTCCGTGAGGAGGCCCTTGTAATCGATCTCAAAGCCTAGCGTCTTGGCCGTAGCAAAGAGATTAGGGCCATCAATAAAGAGGACAATCTTGTTTGAGCGAGTTGACATTCTTTGGTCCCGTGGAGGGAAGGCGAAATTGCCTTAAGGCTCGAATTGGATAACGTCTTCGCTTCTCTCGAATTTTGAAGCTCTGGCAATATGGGGTATAGCCGAGGGGATCGGAGGGGCTGGACGGGGGCGCGGCCTGATCAATTTCTTGTTTTTGATACGACCGTGCGCAGGCATGGTCGGGCATGGCGGTGGTTCGTCTCGACGACCGAGGGGGTGGTCGTCATGTGCGGCTCGGAACGCCGCCGATCCGCCGCCACATACCAAGCTAGCAGAGCGCTCTTCCTTCTATTGTCGGCCGGGCCTCGTCGAATGCTTGGACTGGCCAGCCTGATACGGACGGTCATGGCGCTACGAAGAGCCGAGCCGAGCTGACTGTCCTCACTTGCCTAACACCGGTTGTCCTGATGCGCGATCAAGTGGTGGGCGAGCCGTGGCGAGGCCCGTTGTGCCAGGCGCGGTCTCGCTGGTAGCCGTCCTTTTTTCGACCCGCTCAAAAGTCGTGAAGAATGCCATGAGCATCGCGACAATCACCGCGACCGCGAAGAGTAAGAGGGCGGTTTGGTGGCCGTTCCGCTCGTTCCTCATGAGAGACCCTCCTCTCATTGTGGTTTGCGATGCGCGGCCAATGGTTCGCGCCAGTGGGGCCGCCCCTTGCGAAGGAAATCAGAGCGGCCCCTGCCAACTGCTTCAATTGCCCTGCCCCCATGCCATGAACAGCGCTGCAGTCGAACTCTACAATCATAAGTAAAAAGTCGGATAGCTGCAGTGATACGCATCACAAAATCGGCTTATTTGCGAAGCCGAATTTGCGAGCTGTTGGAATAGGCGGCAAAGTCGAAGTCGAGTGGAACGTGCGCGAGCTCGCTATCCTGATCGCTGCCCTGATAACCTTCTCAGCCATTGCCCGGCCACACGAACATCATTTCGTGCCGCAAACCACGGGATTGATGCCGCCTGTGAATGTTCCCTGACAACGAGGCTCGGAATTTTGCATAGGAGGGGACTTCAGTGCCGGCTAGCCGTCTCCAAAAACCTGAGAACCGAGGTTGGTACGCAGCCCGTGCGGCAATAACCTCGGCAATCGAATCTGCGCGAGCCCGAAAGCACGGGCGTTACGGTCCAATAAGATCATCTTTATCAGCCCAATAAATCTGAGCAATGAGACCCTTTCCTTCCTGCTTTAGTCCAAACCACATGAACCTTTTCAGTTTGTGACCATTCTTAACGTCAGACGTACACGAGATGATACCAACATAGTCATAGCAGTATTGAGTTGCTTCAACATTGCCGAGATTGTTCGTCGTTACCAGCTTGGTAACCTGCCCATCCTTTTCAAGACCGAGTTTGTTTTCACCGACATTATATGCCCATTGCTCAAAGCACGTATCGCCTTTGCAATGATGCGGGTCATGAATTGTTGGTTTTGCTTTATTCTTCTCTGCCGTGTCCACGGTGGCAGCAGCAGCAGAAGCCCAAAACCCCAATTTTTTTAAAACCTCGACTGTCAAATCCGTCTTCGTGAACTGCTTGAACTGGTTGGCAAACTCCTGAACATTCTGCGACTGAAGCGAATTGAATGCGAGTTCCTCTGGCGTAATATGTTCAGCATTTGCGCCACAAACGCCTCCGGTAAGAGCGGCGAGGAGAACGAGGCTCGGGAGGGTCTTACGCATGGTCCCTTTCCGTAGGGAATATCCCGCTTGATGTTAAAGTTTGGAGAGCCGGACGGTGGGGGACAAACTGAGGTTGAGAGCAGGATGAGCCTGCGAGAGTTGATAAGCAACTGCGAAGAGTAACGCCGCTGTGGATGGTCTGTACTACACAGCAGCCGGTTGTGGAGGTGTGCGCCTTGCGGAACTGGAAATTGGGGGATGACGTCGCGCACCCGCAACCTTGCGCATGGCGGCTGCTCGCTCGGTCGGGAAGTGAGCGCGCATCACGAGGGACCTGATCGTAGGCGTCAGACAACCCCGGCCGCGAAAGCAATGGCGAGAATGATCCAGACGACCATGTGAAACTGTCCATAATCGCCATAGCCCCATGGTTCTGTTCCGAACATGATCAGTCCTCCGGTTCTTTTCGTCACTGTGCCACGCACGCACAATCAATCTCCTCCCACAGGTATTTTGGTTTCCTTCCAAGGATTTTTTGGCAGCTTCCCTCGCTTCTTTGCGAGGCCCGCACCCCCTTCGAGACTTTGAAGAAGGTGCTTCATCAGATCCTTGCGCTCTGATTTTTTCTTCAGCGAGTAATGCTTGATGGTGATTTCCAGGCGATCCTTCTTCGCATCGTATTCTTGTTGAACGGATGGCTTTTTCGACATTGTTGGCCTCTCTAGGTCCGCTTAAGCCGTCGCGCAATTCAACGCCTTCACCCGGAAATCCAATCCACATCCCGAAGCCTCATCGATGACGAAGGCGCCAGACGACCCCGGCCAAGGAAGGAAAGAGCGAGAATGCCAACCGGCATTGTGCCCCCTACTGCGCTCTGTTGCTAAGCTCATTCAAAAGACTGATCGCCCCAACCGCAATCGAAACGATGCCGATAGCGATGCAGAGACCAGTACCGGCGACGATCCAACCCACGCCAGCGCCGATTATCCCGAGAGAAATTAAGTACGCCAGTATTGTGTCGCTCATTTCGCTCAATGCCGCTTGACCATCTCCAAGAACTTGAGAACTGAGCCCGGTACTTCGTCATACTCAACGTAGCGTCGGCGCACTTCGTCGGCGATGTCAAAAGTCACGTCACGCGACCAGCCTTCGGCCGTATTGAAGGCAACGATACGGACCGGATTTTGGTATTGCCCTTCGAGTAAACTTCGGATCATCCACACGCGGTCAGTCCCCGCCTCATCGGTCTCAGGCCAGACCCTGCCGAGAGAGCCGAAGTCGTCCAGCACGAGATAACGTCGCGGTTTGCGCTGTCGGGAATAATGGAAGGCGAGCGGGGCATAATACGCAACTCCAAATAACTAAATCTGCCCACCACCCCCAACACTATACAGCTAGACCTAGCGGCTTGCATTTCGTTCACTTTTTGTTCTAGTGGTTAGCGGTGTCCTAATTCGTTTTATGTCGACTAGCGAACTGACTGCCCCCGACGACTGAACCATACGGTTAGGACCCGCAAGCACCGAGGTTATTAATGCTGCGACGCCGTTTCAAACGAGCCCAATCCCTTGAAGCCCGCCTTTCCGAAGAAGCAAAGCGCCTGCGAGCCGAAGCCAAATTGCTTCCACCTGGCGCGCAGCGGGAGGAAATGATCCGCAAAGCCCGGCAAGCCGAAATAGCCTCTCATATGAACGAATGGCTTACGTCGCCGGGACTTCGGCCGCCTGAATAGAGGTAAGGCCGCCTCAGTTGGCGACCTCCTAACAGGGACTACACAGCACCCTCCTCGGAGTATTCCTCGGAAGATGTCTTCAGCACCCAATCCGCAATCGGACACCGACCAGCTAGAGGCAGCGGCAGATGAGGCCATTGCAGCTTGCGGCGGTGATGCGCGAGAGACAGTCAAGGCGCTGATCGTCGCCAACCATTTTCTAGAAACTGAACTGGATAAGCTACGTGCGTCGGTCTCAGCGGGCTATGCGCGGCTGCCGCCTGATCGGAAGGATTGGTATGACTAGGACGGGGTGCCTGTTTAACGTGTCAAACTGCTCGGCCCTTAGCCCTGCAAGGGCTATTTCTATCGGATATAACGAAGTGATGGACGGATCGGCCTGGCTGGTTCTAAGATAGCAGTCAGTCACAAGCGACCATACTTCGCTTGGACGGCGTTCACTTATGAAGGACAGATTATGGCGACAGGTGTTGTTAAGTGGTTCAACGGCCAAAAGGGCTATGGCTTCATCCAACCGGACGACGGCGGCAAAGACGTATTCGTTCATATCAGCGCGGTAGAGCGCTCTGGACTGTCACACTTGAATGAAGGTCAGAAGATTTCATTCGAAGTCAAAGCTGATCGCAGAACCGGCAAGATGAACGCAGACAATCTGCGGGTTTGACGACTACGTAGGAACAAAAAGCGGAGGCTCGTGGCTGGCTTCCGCGTATCGCTTCCCCGATACATCCCATCCCAACGGCCTTAGCACTCCCGGCGATGCTGGGGTCGTCACCGTTTGTGGATGGATCTGCTGCGCGGTGCGATCCGCTCATTTGTCGGCAACGGCGACCGTTCTCAATCGTTAGACGGTGTGGACCCACGGTTTTATGAGACGGGCCAAACGAGGACGTGAGCCGTGACATTGAGTGAATGTGTTCCCTGCCTCCGCAATGAAGACAGGTGCGGCATGCAAAAGGCCAAAGACTTTCTTGAACTCGCCTCGCATTGCGAGAGTGAAGCTGCCAAGGTCCAAGACAAGTTCTTGCGCTATCAACTTCTCTCGTTTGCGGAGAGCTATCGGACGCTGGCCGAGAGCACGGCGGCATTGGAGCGTTCCGCAGAGGCCCTAGAAAACATGCGCCGAAAGGCACAAGGCCGCACGTAATCTCAGGCCCCTGGCTGTAGAAATAGCAAAAAACGCTTCCGTCAAAAGCCGCTATAGCTATGGAAACAGCGAAGGCCTTCAGCGCCGTTGATTGGCTCTCATGAACGCTAGAACCGCTTCCGGCACCTCGTCAGGGACTGTGCGTTTTAGGGCTCCCATCGTCAGGCGCCGAACCCGCCTCAAGAGGGCAATAATCGACGCCGGGTTGGCCAAATAGCGGCGTCACGGCGTCGAGACGATCGTGTTCCTGTTCGAAGCCTTGCCAGCACCCGCTTCCTTCGAGCGAGCGGCCGCAAGGAACTTACTTCTTCGTTATCTTGTAGATGGCGTTTTCGATGTCGGACGAGAAATAGATCGTGCCGGATGCGCCGACGCCTACACCGGTCGGGATGTTCGTCGGCAGCGTTCCGGGCGCGCCCGGCAACCCTATCGGCAGGTTGGCGGCGATCTCGGTTACTTTCCCGTCCTGAGGATCGATCTGGATGATGCGTCTGCCGCCGACCTCGGCAACGATCAACTGGCCGTCGCCTGACAGCGCGATGCCCTCCGGCATTTTCAGATCCTTGGCGATCACGGTCTTTTCGCCGTTGCTCTCAACTTTGGAGACCTGTCCGGAAAAGGCTTCGGTGAGGTAGACCGATCCCTTGGGACCGCCGACCAGTCCGACCGGTCCGGCAAGGTCGCCGACGACCACCGCGCGATCCTTGCCATGCTCGCCGCTGACCCGGACGAGCGATTTGGCGCCGAGTTCGTTGACAAGAAGGCTGCCGTCGTCGAGCCGAATAGCATCGTGTGGCGCCTTGAAGTCGTGCAGCATCTCGCGCGTCGCGCCGCTCTTGCGATCAATCACCTGCACAGTGCCGGTGAACCAGCTCGACAGGATCACCTCATCGCCCTTGGCCGTGGCGCTCATCGGATATTCCAGTGTTCCGCCGGCGGCATGCATCCGGGCGGGCTCGGAGACCTCGCCGGTCGTGCCGTCCACGGTGCGGTAGGCGAAAACGTCGGCGATGTAGATGGTGTCCTTGCCATTATCGGAGACGACGCCGATGCCGCCAGGCAGTGCCAGTTTGCCAATGATGATCTGTTTCGCGGCCCCGGTCTCCGGATTGACCTCCTGAATTCCATTGTCCGCCATGTTGGAGACGTAGATGCGATCCTTGTCGTCGATCGCGAGATTGTCGAGAGAAGGCTTGAGCTGCGCGACCGTTTTCTTCGCGCCCGTTTTGGGATCGACCCGAACCAGCTCGCCAGTTGCCGTGTCAACCACCCACAAATTGCCTTTGGAATCGAAATTGACCGCAGCCGGGGTCTTGAAGCCGTCGGCGACCACCGTCAATTCGGCCTTGTCGACATCCACCTTCGCGACCTGGCCTTTGAACCACAACGGGCCATACAACAAATCGTCGGGCCCGAACTCGAAGCCGTTCAGTCCTCCCATCTTCTCCATGATCAAGCGCGGCGGCTTGGCGCCTTCGACGTCGATTTCATAGAGCGCGTCGCCGAGAAAAACGGTCGTCGCATAGAGCCTGCCATCCTTGCGGTAAGCCAGCGAGTTGATGCCGGGCAAGCCGGAAGCGAGCTTCGTGAGCGGACCGTCGCCCTTGCGTGAATAAAGGTCACCGGTGAGAAAGCCGGTCCAGGCCATGGTGCCATCAGGCGCAAAGGCAATGTCGTCCGCCATGCCTTCAGGCGAGGGGATCACGATTTTCGCGCTGCCGTTCTTGAGATCGACCTCGTAGAGGGCTGCGCCGGCGACGCTGCCTGCGTAAAGGTGACCGGCCTTGTCAATTCCCAGTCCATGCACACCGTGAAATGCCGAGCCGGGAACGAGTTTGGTGACTTCGTAGGTCTGCGCCGACGCACCGGCGCTGAAAATGACTGTCACCGCGACAGCCGCACTCAGAACAAGCCTGCTCGTCATGATACCGCCTCCCGATTTTGATTATGTCGAGAGTATTCGCCCGCGTGGCGGCTTTGGCAAACAAAACTTGGCGTCCATGCGAGCTTCGTTCGCCGCCACAAAGCGATATGCGATTGCGGCAAAATCAAACCCCGCCTGGATACCGGGCGCAGAGCCCTGGGAGGGTGCCGTCAAGATAACGTTTACTGCTGTCGTTTCTTGGCCCAGATTGGATGGTCCCATCGCGCCGAGGTCCGCAAGGGAGATCACCAGATGTTCATTGCAATGAACCGCTTCAAAGTCATCAAAGGTTCCGAAACAGCTTTCGAGAACGTCTGGTTGTCGCGAGACACCCATCTCGAGAAGGTGCCGGGCTTCGTAGAGTTTCACCTTCTCAAGGGCCCCGAGGTTGAAGACCACACGCTGTATGCGTCACATACGGTGTGGAAAAACCGCGCCACCTTTGAAGCGTGGACGAAATCAGAGGCCTTCCGTGCCGCGCATGCCCGCGCCGGCGAAAATAAGCCGCTCTACCTTGGTCACCCACAGTTCGAGGGGTTCGAGACCATTCAGACGGTAGGAAGCGGCAAGACAAAGACGGCGTAGTCCTCACGTCGGGCGCTCAAACTAGCGCGATCGTGAGTGTTGAAATTCGATTTAGTCTGTCCGTCCACAACGAGAGATGGCTCGCTGGCGGTTATTGAACTCAAGCTCGCTCGAGGCCAGTGGTGCGGCCGAGCGGGCAATCAGTGACGACCGCCATCGCGCTTTTGTTGCGTGAGCCATTCCGACAAGGTTTTTGGCGTTGATACTGAGGTCCTGCGATTTAATTGGGTTCGTGATGCCTTGACATTGTTCCGCTTCTCCGAAGGTTCTCGTAGAAGCGCTGCTGATTGCGTCTGCATGACTGGCTCTGTGGCTAATCTCGCGGCAGCCTCCTTTTCGAGACGCAGTCTTTTCAATCGCGCCATCTTGTCGCGCTCTACTTCAGCGCTATCGGACAAAAGCGTCTTTTGGTGAACGATCTCAGCCGAGACCAAGACCCCGATGATAGTTTTTTCGCCAAGAGCCTTGCAGGCTTCGAACCGATGCAGTCCCTCGACCAGAACGAACCGGCCTTCGTCGGGCCGAACGAGAATGGGCGCTTGTTGTCCAATTTCTAAAATACTTTCCGCGATTTCTTGAACGAGCTCAGGCTTGAGAGCCTTCTTCCTCTTCACGGGAACGTAAATCTTGTCGATTGGGAAGCTTTCCGGTTTGGGCATAGCTTCTACTCCGTAGTGACTGAGCTCCACCGAAGCACCTGGCGGCGATGGCAACTTTTAGGGAGGAAGCGCTCTACCGCCAAGCCAATTTCCTTGGGCCGGTCGCGAAAGTCCCCATCCCAACAAGTGCGAGGTTTTGCCGCGGGTCTACCGGGCTAATGCGCATGGCCCGTTCAAAGCTGCGGACCGCTTCCTCCGGCAGCCCCGCAATTCTATAAACGTGACCTCTGCCGATCCATACCAAATATGAATTGGGGTTGAGCGCGCCGCCCGGTTAGCCATTTCGATCTCACTTTCACCATCACCGACCATGAACGCCAAAGTTACGGCAGCTCGTGCCAAGATTTCTGGATCACCATCGTCGATGCTCAAAGCCAGGCGAACAAGCCGAATTGCTTCCTTGCGCTCGAAGTGAGGATCGGCGGCATAGCCCAAAATGACGTTGGTTGAGTGATAGTTACCTGCGAGAGCCGCGACAAAGCCGAATCGGGGTCCAACTCCAAAGCGGCCTCATGCAACGTGTCGTTATTAATGATCTGTTAACGCAAATCACGGCTGTGTTCGTAACCATCGGAGGGGGAGGGGCAAGCGATGGAAGCGGCACGCGCACTAAAACAACAGGAAATTATCGAGTGGCCGATCCCCGACATGGCCCAGGGGATGCGGGTGGAGCACGACCGCCTGGCGCAACTCGGCTGGGTTTATGACGGCTTCGGCGGCTATCGCAAGAAGGCCGCATCATCGCACCCCGGTCCAAAACTTGCGGTGTCTAACGTGCAAGGCTAAACGAAGACACAATAGTTAGCGCTAGATCTCGCCATGGTTCATCTCCCGACCACCATCACAAACAGAGTCAACGCCGCTAGTACCAGCGTTACGACACCGACAACGATAATGCCGCGAAAGCGTCCTGCTGGGACAGCGGTCGCGGGCAGCACGGTTGGGAAAGGTGGCCATTCTGGAGGTGGCAACTGCGGGCGATCAGTCAATCGATCAAGAGCATCGTGGAGTTCTTGATCGATGTCTTTCAGAATAGATTGCTCTGACGTGATGTAGCCTTGATTATAGCGCCCCGAGTAATCATTCACCGCGTCCTGCAAGAAGCTGTGTGCATCCGCGACGGATACATCCGCTGGCCTGTTCCAATCACTGCTCGATGTCGGTTCAACATAGAGCGACCGCATCCGCTTGCTATGACGGTTGGTAGGCGTGTGCTTTGCCGTTTGCTTGTCGATCCGCGTCAGAGTTGCATCTGCATCCTTGAATTTTTGGCTCTGCGGGGGGTTTGTCGTTCTGTCAGTGAGGGTTTTGCCGAGACCAGTGTTCCGGTCTGCCCTCATCGTCATATTCAGCATTCCAGCCTTTTGCTTTTCGACATGATTGTCACAGGCATTC
>Ga0210392_10000945_pt1 | contig 15970 bp, 9 predicted proteins | sample IncBWC30OmetaG_FD_161057 | JGI IMG/M metagenome (GOLD analysis project Ga0210392, IMG submission 161057) | Forest soil microbial communities from Barre Woods Harvard Forest LTER site, Petersham, Massachusetts, United States - Inc-BW-C-30-O ...
GGATTCATCCTCTGTTCGCCGATTCGTTCTTGGCCGCGCTCGACCAATTACCCACGGCACATCTGCTGAACAACCCACGGCTCAGCACGGAAGTAGAAATCATCCTCGATCAAGAATCGGGTGACCTCGTGCGCATGGGAGTCACCAAGGCCAGCGGCATCACGGCGTTCGATGTCGCGGTGCTCGACTCGGTCAGGCGCGCAGCGCCGTTCGGTCCGCCGCCGCATGAAATTCTGTCTCCCGATGGCAACGTGTACGTGCATTGGGAATTTCATCGCAATTCGGAGGCCTGTTCGACCTTCAACGCACGGCCCTTCTTACTCAAGGTTCAGCCCAAGGCCGCTGCAGATTAGACTTCTCGCGAGGGCGTGATGGTGGGCGCTGGAGAACGATGAGAGGGAGGTTATCCCTTGGTCTGGTTCTGCACTACGCTCGCTGCGTGGCATAACTTGGCGCGTTCGGGAGTACTTCATGCCCTACACCGTGGATTTCAACACCGTCTCGACTGTTGGTCTGGAGTCGTCGCCGGTTGCGGCCGCGCTCGCTGGTTTGCGGGCGCACGAGGCACGCTACTTCAAGAACAAGTTTGACCACGTCTTTACGGTGAAGCCTGCGAGCAACGGCAAGACCGCCATCAACTGGGTGCACCGGATCCTCAAGGAAGAACGCGGTATCGTCATCTCGTCTCGCCCTCTCGAGGCTACGGTTTTCCAGGTCGAGAATATCCGAATTGCCTACGTCTTCTACGAGAGCGGTCTGTCGATCAATGTGATGTACACCGTGGACGATCCCAAGAAGCGAGCGGTCGGGTTCAAGCTTTCCGAAGGCATGGAAGTTCCTGCGGAGCTCGCCTCTCAGTTCAAGTTCGCGAAGCAGAAGTCGAAGCTGGCCGGAACCATTCGCGGTTCCTACTTCGCTTTCAAAAACGACTACTGACCCGCAGGACCGGCTCTCCCGGACCGGCTCTCCTCGCTCTCATGGAAGAGGGATCGCAACGGGCCACAATGCCAACATGTCAGACAAGAAGGGCGAGGTCAGCCACCCACGCGTGCAGCGGGCAAGTCCTCCTCATCATCGGATTATCGGATCATTGGGCCATCGGACCGACCGAGGCCCAACGCGCGTTGCTAACAAACTGCAACATGGTTGGGTGCGCGTGAACGAACGCATGAAAAAACTGAGAAACGCGCGCGCAGCTCAGTAACTTGAGTGGCGAGGTGAACCGTTGCGTCTTGGTCTTTTGTGCCTAGACGCGATTGCGTGCATGCTCAGCACGGTGGGGACCACGAGGTCCCGTTGTTACACTCGTCCGTGCTCCCGCGTGCCAAGGCAAATTCGCTTCCTGCGTTGACCGGCTCGCGCTTCTTTGCGGCGTTTGCCGTGGTGGTTTGGCATTTTGGGCTGGGGTCGATTGTGGCTGTTGCTCGTTGGCTTGCCGTGCCGACGGCTGCAGCTCCGGTAGCGGTCAGCTTCTTCTACGTGCTGTCGGGCGCCGTGCTCACCTGGGGTTGCACGGACGCCGACGGTTTGCCGATCCGGCCTGCGCCGACGTTTTGGTTGCAGCGCGCGGCGCGCGTGCTGCCGGCGTATCTGCTGGCGCTCGCGGTTGCGAGCGTGCTGTTCGCGACTCACCTGTGGCGACTCGAGCCGAGTGCGGCCTGCGCCGCGCGCATCGTGGTCAGTGTGCTGGCGGCTTTGCTTTTGGTGCAGGCGTTCGTCGCGCCGCTGGGAGCAGGTTTGAACACGCCGGGTTGGTCGGTGTCGTGCGAGGCCTTCTTCTACTTGCTATGGCCGGGGTTGGTCGGGGTGCTCCGCTCGTCGCGGGTTGGCCTGCCTTGGCGCCGTGGTCTATGGTTGTGGCTCGCGGCGTTAGTGGTGCCGCTCGCGAGCATTGCCATCATGCGCCTCGGGCTGCTGCCCAACGGCCCTTTTTCGATGCTGCACCAAACGGTGAGCGGCAACGACGTGTTGGCGCAGACCGTCTCTTACTTTCCGCCCTTTCGCTTGCCCGAATTCTTGCTCGGGGTCGTCGTGGGACATGCGCTGCGCGTCACGCCGGCGCGCGCGCGTTCGGCTGCACTCGACACTCGCCGTGAGCTCGGCCTGCTCGCCGCGTTGCTTGCGTGCTGCACGGCGCTGGGTGCTGGGCTCTCGAGCCGGCTGAGCGGCATTGGTCTCGCGGACCGCGTCGTCATCCAGAGCGGACTCTTGGGGCCACTCTTCGCTCTCCTCATCTGGCAGCTAGCGCGCGGTGACGGCGCGTTACGCCGAGCGCTCGCCTCCCCAGTGCTCCTGGCTCTCGGCGAGGCCAGCTATGCACTGTACATCCTGCAAGAGCCAATGTTCGAGCTCGTCAGCATCGCGCGGAAGCGCCTGGCCCCGGCGGCTACAGACCAGCCCGTGTTCGTGACGTACCTGGTGTTGCTGCTTTTGGCGTCCCTCGCCGTGCACCGCTTCGTGGAGCTTCCAGTGCGCTCGCGAATCCTGAGTTGGTTTGCGTCGCGTCGCGCATGCGGTTGTGGGGTGAGCGAACGAGCCGCCAACGGCGGATAACGAGCCCGGTCTCGACGAGCTTCGTCGTGACTTCGCTCAGCTTCTCTTGCCATTTCGGTCAAGTCGTCGAAATGATCAGACAGCGACTTCGAACCCAGGACAGACCGCAATCAGCCGGTCGCTGGCTTGCCGGTGTTAATCGCCAGTTGAGCGTCGAAGGCTCGCTTGTAGGCGGGCCGCGCTTCGCCGCGGGCGACATAAGCGGCCAGGTTTGGGTATTCGTCCAGAATGCCCGATAATCTCAACCTGAGCAGCACCGACACCATCATCAAGTCGCCAGCACTGAACGCACCGTCGAGCCAGGCGGCATCACCCAGGCGAACGGAGAGTTGGTTTAGCCGGCCGCGAACGCGATCTGCCACCAGAGGAAGGCGCTCCACGCGCCAGGGCTTGTCGCCTTCGATGAGCTTCGCGATTGTAAGCTCGAGGACCGGCGGTTCCACCGTGCTGAGCGCGGCAAACATCCAGGTGATCGCGCGCGCCCGGGCATTGGCATCGTCCGGCAGCAAGCCGACATATCGCTCGGCAATGTGAAACACGATCGCCCCTGTCTCGAACAGCGCGAGCTCGCCTTCCTCATAGGTCGGAATTTGGCCGAAAGGATGCAGCGCCAGATGCGCGGGTTCCTTCAGCGCACGAAACGAAACAAGGCGAACCTGGTAGGGTTGGCCCACTTCCTCGAGCGCCCAGCGAACGCGCGTATCACGCGCCAGTCCCTTGCCGCCATCGGGTGAGCGTTCAAACGCGGTAATGGTGATCGTCATCGAGAGGCTCCTCCTTGGCGAACATCATCGGCTGCGGGGGCAGACTTTTGCAACCGTGGCCGAGCGCTTGCCATGGAACATGAATGCCACACCTCCAGCCCGAGCCTTGAGGCGCGAGATCTTGACATGCGTTCAAACCAGACGCGATTGTCGAGATGGTTACGCCCTTCGAGGACACCCATTGAGGCACCCGCGAGATGCCGTCCGCAATCTCGACGGGCGTATCTGGAGGCTCCGCGCTCCGGTTAAAGAGCTAACTGATTTCATGGTGAAGAGCGAAGGCGCGAGGAGACAGCGCGCGAGCACTCGGCCCAAAGGAGGACCCATATTATGCCTGACAATTCGAAGGTAATGCCGGAGAGCACGGCGGTGCGCGTGGCCTTATGGCGGGCGCTGCACGTCCTGGTCGATCCGCCGCCACACGTACTCGAAGACGAGATCGGTCTGCGGCTGGTCGCGCCGGAAGAGGGTTGGCGCAACCGTCCGGACATGGACCCGCACTTCACGAGCGCCTTCCGAGCATCCATCTTGGCCCGTGCCCGCTTCATCGAGGACCTGGTCGTGGAGCAGGTCGCTCTGGGCGTCGGCCAGTATGTCATCCTCGGAGCGGGTCTCGACAGTTTCGCTCAGCGTAGGCCGGAGCTCGCCTCGCGCCTCGAGGTGTTCGAGGTCGACCAGCCTGGTCCTCAGACTTGGAAGCGACAGCGCCTGATCGAGCTCGGGTTCGGCATCCCGGAATGGCTGCGGCTCGTTCCAGTCGACTTCGAGGCGGGCGACGCCTGGCTGGAGCGGCTGGCGGCCGCCGGCTTTGATGCCGGCCAGCCCGCAGTAGTGGTCTCCACTGGCGTCAGCATGTACCTCACCAGGGACGCGATCGCGGCCACGCTGCGCCAGATCGCGGCGCTCGCCCCGGGATCCACGCTCGCCATGACGTTCCTGCTGCCGCTAGAGCTAGCGGACCCCGAGGCGCGTCCCGGGCTCGAGCTAGCGGCGAAGGGGGCTCGAGCTAGCGGGACGCCTTTTATCAGCTTCTTCACGCCCACGGAGATGCTGGCACTCGCTCGCGAAGCTGGTTTTCGAGCGGTCCAGCACGTGTCGGCAGCCGCTCTTGCCCAACGCTACTTTGCGGGTCGGGCAGATGGCCTTCGCCCGCCAAATAATTCAGAGGAACTGTTGGTGGCGACGGCCTAGCAGCAGTAGCGCTATAGGACCGCGACGAGCAGATTCGAATAGCCAGTTAGGCCGGTCCTTTTTTGAGCTCCATCACTGTCCGCAACAGCGACGATATGCCGACACGCGCCTGAGCGAGGTTAGGCTTCCAGCAACGCCTTCAGGCGCTTGAGATCGCGCTCGACCCAGTCTGCGTCCGTCGCAAATTGCTGCGCGCTGACTCCGGGCAACCGGAAAAGCGAGAATGTCAGCTCGCTGCCGGCCTCGTTGGGCACGACTCGCATGGGGTTGTGAACGGTTTCCCCGGATGGAAGGACGACGTCGTGATCGAGTACGCCGAGCTCGTTCAACGCAGCGAAACGAATACGAATCCGTCCGAGGGGCCCTTCGGCCAGCCATTCTTGGCCGGCGTCTTGGACGCTTTCACCCAAGCCGCTGGCCCAGCGTGGCAGGTTCGCGCCGTTCACTGTAAATTCGTAGACTGCACTCGGGGGGCGAGCGATGGAAACGCTGACGTGTCGGACTTCGAACATGTCGCTCCTTTTATCTCTCGAGCTGGAATGGTCAAACGGGAGCACAGCTGGTCCTCCGTCCGTGGCTCCCCGGGCTGAGTCCGCCTGCGCGCTGGATTCCGATCTTTGACGCCGAAGGCTGAGATGGGCGCGCCGTGACGCGTCACATCAACAGATCTCTCTTCGGTGCTTTTGTGTAGGTGAGTCGGCGCTGAGCGGCCCCACACTGGACTCGCCAGAGGGCGCACAAAAACTTGAGCTGAAGCGGGCGGCTTATCGTGCTCTCCTTGGAAAGGTGAAGGCATTGGTGAGGGCTCAGTGTCGGAATTTGGCGGTGTCTTTGGCGCTTGGGCTGCTGATGCTGCCGGCTTGTCAAGCCAATGGTCGCGGCGGCAGCGAGGCGACTCCGTCGAGCGCTCGAGCGGCGGTCAGCGAGATGTCCGAGGGTGACGGTGACGCGCCCTCGAGCGCCGCGCACTCGGATCGACACTTACTGCTCGTCGTCGAGCACGATAGCGCTGGCTTTCACGTGCGGCATTCGCAAGTGGTCATGGCGCCGCTGCCAGTGACGCGGTTCTCGATGCCGCTTCGCTGGCGTGCAGATGTCGAGGACAGCTCCGGCAAGGCGCTCTTTTCGGCGACGCTTCCCGCCGGTGGTGAGCGTCGTGGTGAGTTCGCGGGTGCCGATGGCGGTATGGTCGCCGCGCACTTTCGCTCTGACGATTTCTCGTTCGTGCTTCGGGTGCCGCTGTTCGAGCACGGCGCGCAGATCCATTTTTGGGATGCCAGCGCATCGACAACGGGTGGAGTGCAAGTGGCAGCGGTGAAGTCGGCGAGTGACGTCGATCTCGGTGTGGCTCCCTACCCTGCGGATATGAAATGAGGCTACGCGCAGCTGGGTTCGCGTTGGCGCTCACTGTGCTGTCGGCACCCGCTTTTGCGTTTCCGGTGACCGTGGTACAGCAAGCGGGGCCGGCCACACAACGCTTCAACGTCGCGATTTTGGGTGACGGTTATCGCTCGAGCGATCAAGCGAAATTGACCGGCGACGCCAAGGCGCTGGTCGATGCCGTATTCGACGCTGTGCCGTACAAGTCCTATCGGCAGCTGTTCAACTTCAAGGTGATCCAGTCGGTCTCGGTCGATCAGGGCGCCACGGGAGGTAGCGCCGGAGGCACGCCGAATACGCTCTTTGGCGCCTATTTCAACTGCCAGGGCGTGTCGCAATTGGTCTGTCTCGACGACGCTGCGGTGCTCACCGCGGCGGCCACTGACGTGCCTGAGTTCAACCTGGCTGTGGTCGTGGTCAATGACAACAAGTACGGCGGCGCGGGTGGTGGCGTGCCGTGCGTGTCGACCGCCGACGAGTCCGCGGAGATCCTGCGGCATGAGCTCGGTCACAACCTGGCGAACTTGGCCGACGAATACACTGACCCATACCCGGGTTACCCGGCGTGCTCGGCCACGAACGACTGCAGCGAGCCCAATGCGACCCTTCGCTCAGTGCGCGCTCAAATCAAGTGGCTCGACTGGATCGCCGACAGCACCCCGGTGCCGACCACTGCCGGCAAGAATTTCGCCGGCGTCGGAGTGTTCGAAGGGGCGCGCTACATGACGAAGGGGTTTTACCGTCCCGTCGACAGCGCCTGTAAAATGCGTAGCTTGGACCAGCCGTTCTGTCCGGTGTGCACAGAAGCGTTGGTGCGCTCGTTCTGGAACTTGACCAACGTTCATTTGGTCGACGAAGCCGTGCCTGCGGTCGACGTACAGAGCACGACTTGTGTCGCTCAGACGTTCACCGTGAAAACGCCGGCGATAACTCCTTCGTCATTGTCTTTTTCGTGGACGATCGACGGACAAGTGGCGGCGAACAGCTCGGCCTCGCTGGTGATTGCGCCGGGTGCGGTGCCCGCAGGATCGCACACGATTGTGGTCACGGTGAAGGATGCGACAGCGCTCGTGCGGAGTGATCCAGACGGCGTATTGACCGAGACGCACACGTTCAAATACGGTGCGCCCGCGTGCCAGGTGGACGCTTCTGCGCCCATGGATCCCGGCTCCGGTGGGAATGGCGCGCTCGATGCGGGCATGATCTTGCCGGATGCGAGCGCGCCCGACAGCGGCAGCATCGCGGGAGCTGCGAGCTCGGCTACCGGCGCACCCGGTGCCGGTGGCAGTATCGGCAGCGTCGGCAATACCCCCAAACCAACTCCCAGCGACGATGATCCGAATACCAGCGACAAGGTCGGTTGCGGCTGCAAAATCACGAGTCAACCCGAGCGCGGTTGGCCGTTCGTGTTCGCCTCGCTGCTCGGCTTCGCAGCAGTCGCGCGGCGGCGCCGGCGTTAGCCCCAGGCGGCGAGCACTTCGGGCGAGATCAACCGTGAGTCGGCGTCGAGCGGCCGGTGCTGGTGGTGTCGCTCGAGCTTCTCGAGCCAGAAGCCGCGGTAGTCGGACAGCGTTTGGACCTCGACGGCATCGGGCTGTTGGTTGTCTCCGACCTGCAGGTACACGTCGAGGTTCTTGAGGTCCGGGCGCGGCAACGTGCCCGTTTCGTGTGCTTGCCACATCTTTTCGTAGAGGCCTTCGAGGTGGCGAACCAGCGAGGGCATGTCGAACAGCGTGCAGCTGTCGCGGCCCGCGCGTAGACGCTCGCGGAGCGGCTCGAGCGACGCGCGATCGTTACCGTAGCGGACCGCTCGCTCCACGAAATCTTCGGCTGATTCGCAGACCAACTCGGGGAGCCCGGCGGCCCGCACCAAGCTGCCGCACACCCGCGAGGCAAACGAGCGACCGCTCAACGTGAGCAAGGGCACGCCGGTCCAGAGCGCGTCGGAGGCCGTGGTGTGCGCGCCGTAAGGCGTCGTATCGAGGAACAAATCGGCTAGGCCGTAGCGTGCCAAATGGAACGGATTAGCGAGCTTCTGAGCGTACACGATGCGCTCTTTTGCGATGCCGCGTTGCGCGGCGTAACTGCGCAAGCGCTCGTTCGTCGCGTCGTTGCTGCCGAGCAACCACAATACGCTGCCCGGAACCCGCGCCAAGATCGCTAGCCAGCGCTCGAACGTGAACGGGTGGATCTTGTGCGCGCCGTTGAAGCAGCAAAACACGGTCGCGTTCTCGGGCAACCCGACTTCAGCGCGCGTCGGCGTGTGCGGGGCGACGGTGCGCGACCGAAGGCTCGGCTGGTAGCAGGGCAAACGCAGCACCTTTTCCGAGTAATACAGCTCGTGCGACTCGGGCACGATGAAGTCGTCTGCGATCAGGTAGTGATGATACGGACTGGCCATCGTGCCCGGGTAGCCTAGCCAGTTGACGATCACCGGGGCCGGGCGTTGCGCGACGAGCTTGAGCCGGGCTTCGCGTGTGTAGCCGTTCAAGTCGACGAGGATCTGCACGCCGTCGTCGGTGATGCGCCGCGCTGCCGCGGCGTCGTCCAAGCTCGTGATTGACGTGAAGTGATCCGCGGTCGACTTGAAGTGTTGGTGTAGCGGGTCCTTCGCCTCTGGTCCGCAATAGTAGGCGAAGACTTCGAGCTTCTCTCGATCGTGCAGACCGAATACTTCGGTCATCAGGTAGCCGACCGCGTGCTCGCGAAGGTCCGACGACAGGTAGCCCACGCGCAGCCGCGTTGAGGCCGCCGTAACCGGGGCTCGCTTTGCCTGATTTTCAGGGGGATCGCCCACGTCGAGCTTGTTGTAGTGGCAGGCGATTGCCAGCTGCAGCAGCGGATCGTCGCTCAGCGCCGCGGCCGACAGCGGCGACAAGCCCGCGATCAACGTGCAGAGCTCGACGCGCTCCGAGGGCAGTACGGCGGGCCACTGGCACTGTCGCTGTCGAAGCGCGACCAAGTGTTGAACGGCCTCTCGCTGAGTCGAGTCGAGCTCCAGGCTGTGTCGCAGCATTTGCTCGGCCGCTTCGTCCTGGTCAGCGGCCTCTAATGCGCGAGCGCTTTGGTTGAGCGTGGTGGTCTTGTGCGTGATGGCGGTGCCGGTGACTGCGGTCATTCGCGCGAGCGCCGTCGACCACTGCGAAAGCGCTCCGCCCACGTTTCCGAGGCGCTCCTGAATGCGACCGAGATTGATGTACGCGGGGATGAAATCCGCATTCAAAGCGATCGCGCGCTCCAAGCATTGCCGCGCCGCCTCCAGTTGCTCGGCGTCCGAGAGCGTGACCGCGTAGTTGAACAGCACCGCGTAGAGCAGCGGATGAGCTTCGTTGTGCTCGACCCAGGAAGCGTACAACGTGGGTACTGCTTGAGCTTGGCCGCCCTGCTTCAGGACCTCGACGGCACGGATCAAATCCGGAACGCTGAGCTCTTGCGCCGACGGACGAATCATCGCCGTGTTGTGTGGATCCTGAGTCATTGCTGTTCGCTCCGAATGAGAAGGAGCAATTTAGAGCCTAGACCAAGGCGTCGATCAACGCTTGGATCTGCGCGTCGGTCATGGCCTGGAGCTGGGTGTCGGTGAGCGCGCTGAGCTGGGTGCCGCTGAGCGCTTCGATGTCGGTCGTGGTGAGCATGCCGATGGTGGTCGTGGTCAAGAAGGAGACGGTGGTGGTCGAGATTTCGGTCAGCTGGGTGGGGGCGAGCATGGCGATCTGGTCAGGTGTGAACGTGCCGAGCTGCATGGCGGTCAGCGAGCCGACCTGGTCGGCGGTGAGCGCGCCAAGCTGCGCATTCGACAAGCTCTGCATCTCGCTCGCGGTCAGGCTCGAGACCTGCGTCGGGCTGAGCGCCGAGACCTGAGTGGTGGTGACTGCAGCGAGCTGTTCCAGGCTGAGTGCGCGGATCTGCAGGCGCTGCATGCCGAGCATCTGCTCGGGGCTGAGCGCTGCAATCTGGGTGGTCGAGAGGTAGCCAATTTGCGTGTTGGTGAGCGCTGACACTTCGTACGGCGTGATGCCTGCGAACTGAGTCGAGGTGAGCTCTGCAATTTGCGCGGCCGTCAGCCCGACCACGCCTGTGGCAGACAGCGATCCAACCTGGTCAGGGCTCAGCACGGCGACTTGACTCGATGTGAGAGCCGCGACCTGCGCAGCGGTGAGCCCGCTGAGTTCGGCGTCAGACAGCAGTTTGACCTGCGCGGTGGTCAAGCCCGTGATTTGGCCCGCGGAGAGACCAGTGATGCCAGTGGCCGACAGGCTTTGGAACTGCGCGGTCGTCAGCGCCGCGAACTCCGTGCTGGTCAAGCCGGAGATCGCAGTCCCTGACAGAGCGCCGATTTGCGCTAGCGACAGCGCGGTGAGCTGCGTCGTGCTGAGCGCGGCGACTTGTGCCGCGCCGACGCCAGTGATTCCGGTCGTGGACAGGGCCGCGAGTTGAGTTGGCGTGAGCTGGGTGATTTGAGTCGTGGAGAGGGCGGCGACCTGCGACGACGTGAGGCCCTGAAGCTCGTTCGCGGTCAGGACGCCGAGCTGCGTCGAATTCAGACTCGAAATCGCGCTGCTGCTCAGTGCACCAACCCCCGTCGAGGACAGGTTGCTGAGCTGCGTGGTCGAGAGCGCCGCCAGGAAGTCCGGTGTCAGGCCCGACAGCGCAGTGGTCGAAAGGGCGGACAGTTGGCCATTGGTGAGCGCAGCAAGTTGCGCGCTCGACAGCGAATCAGCTTGCGTCGCGGTCAGACCCGCAATGCCAGCGGCAGACAGGGCTCCGACTTGGCTAGTCGTCAACGCGGCGAGCTGGCTGGGTAGTAAGGCGGCTATGTCTGTCGAGCTCAGGCCGGCGATCTGACTGGTGGTGAGCGCCGAAAGCACGGTCGACGTGAGCAGCGCGGTCTGCGTCGACGTCAGCGAACCGAGCTGCGCCCCGGTCAGCGAACCGAGTTGGTCGCTGTTGAGCGCCGCAAATTCATCGGGCGTGAGCCCCGTAATACCCGTCGCCGACAACCCCGAGACTTGCGTGGTCGTGAGCGCGTTGACCTGGCTCGCGCTCAGCACGGCTACCTGCGTGGAGTCCAGGCCGGCGATCTGGCTGCGGCTGAGCGTCGACACTTGCGTCGTAGATAGCGTGCCGATCTGCGGCGCAGTCAACGCGCCGATGGCAGTCGCGCTGAGCCCAGCCAGCTGCGTGGTCGAGAGTTGAGCAATGCGCGTCGTCGGTAGGCTTTGAACTTGCGTCGCCGTCAGCGCATTGAGCTCGCCCGGCGTGAACGCGCCGAATTGCGTGCCGCTGAGCGCGCCGAATTGGGCGCCGCTCAGACCGGTCATGCCGTTCGCGGAGAATGCGGCGAGTTGCGTCGAGCTGAGCGCGTTCAGCTGGGCCGCGCTGAGCACGCTGACCGCGCTCGAAGTGAGACCGGCCAGGCCCGTTGCCGACAGCGCGGCGAGCTGCCCGGTGGTGAGCGTCGTGGCCTGCGTGGTCGTCAGCGCGGCAAGCTGACTCGAGCCGAGCGCCGCGAGTTGGCGCGTGTTTAGCGCCGCAAAAGCGGTGACGGTGAGCCCGGGCACGCCGGTCGTGCTCAACGCTGCGAGCTGGGTGCTGGCGAGCGCCGCGAGCTGCGCGGTGCTGAGCGCGCTCACCTCGGTGCTGCTGAGCACGCCGACCTGGGCCGTAGTCAGCGCGCCAATCTGCGAGGCCGTCAGCGCAGCGACTTGGTCGGTCGTCAGCGCCGCGATTTCATTGCTGGACAGGCCAGCGACCTGAGTCGTGCTGAGCGACGCTACCTGTACGGGAGACAATACACCGAGCTGCGTCGAGGTGAGTGCGCCGAGCTGAGCCGGAGTGAGTTGGTTGAGTCGCGTCGTGGACAGCGCCGAGATTTGCGTCGTAGTCAGGCCGGAAACCGCGCGCGTGGAGAGCGAGCCGAGCTGCGTGGCGTTCAACGCCGCAATTTGCTCGGCCGACAGCACCGCGGCCTGCGTCGAAGTCACGCCCGAAAGCTCGGTCGTGGTCAGTACGCCGACCTGCGCGGCGCCCAGCGTGGTGATCTGATCGGTGCTCAGTGCTCCGAACTGAACCGAGCCCAAGGCCGCGAGTTGGCGCGTGCTGAGCGAGCCGATTTCAGCGCTGGTCAAGCCGCGCACGCCGGTCGTGCTCAACGCCGCTATCTGGCTGGTGAGCAGCGCGCCGAGCTGGGTGGTGCTGAGCCCAGCGACCTGCGTGTCACTGAGCGCGCCGATCTGAACGCTACCGAAGTTACTGATCTGCGTAGCGCTGAGCGCGGCGACTTGCGCGCCGCTGAGCGCCGCGACCTGCGTGTCGAGCAAGCTGCGGAGCTGCGTCGTGGCAAGGGCTGCGACCTGAACGGCAGACAGCGCCCCCACCTGGTTCGTGCTCAGGCTGCTGACTTGGCCGGCGGAAAGTGCACCAATTTGCGTACCGCCCAATGCTGCGATGGCGGTCGTGGTGAGCCCGCTGACGCCGAGCCCCGACAGCGAGGACAGTTGGCCGAGCGTGAATGCAGCGAGTTGCGGCAGCGATAGCGCCGCGATCTGAGTGTCCACCAAACCACCGACCTGCGTCGTGCTTAGCGCCCCGATCAACGTCACGGGTAGCCCGGAGATCTGGGTTTCCGTCAGCGAGCCCAGCTGCGTTGGCGTGAGGGCCGCGAGCTGATCGCTGGTCAGCGCGGAAAAGTCGCTGATCGGCAGGGCCGCGATCACGGTAGTCGACAGCTGCGACATGAGTGGTGGTGAGCGCCGGCAGCTGCGTGCCGGCGATCGCCGCGAATTGAGTCGGGCTGAGCACGCTGATCGAGCGCGCGGGCAATGCCTTCAACTGCGTGGCCGAGAGCGCGGACATTTCCGTGGTCGTCAGCCCCGACACCGCGACGGCCGTGAGTGCGGCGATTTGGTTTTGCGAAAATGCGGCGAGCTGCGGCAGTGATAGCGCGGCGACTTGAGTATCCAAGAGCCCGCTGATTTCGGACGTGGTGAGCGCGGAGATCTGTGTCGCGCTGAGGCTCGCCACGAGCGTGCTGGAGAGCGCGCTTACCTGCGCTGGTGTCATCGCGGCGAGCCGGGTGACGGTCAACGCGCTGAGCCCGCTGACGCTCAGGCCAGCCATCGCGGTGGTCGAGAGCGCGGCAACCTGCGTGATATCGAGCGAATTGAGCTGAACCGTGCTGAGCGTGCTGAGCTGGGTCGAGCTGAGCCCGCCGATCTCATCGGTGCTGAACGCCTGCAGCTGCGCGCCGCTCAGCGCGGCCAGTTGAGCACCGCTGAGGTCGCCCACTTGCATGGTGGTCAGGCCGCTGAGCTGAGTCGAAGTCAGGTTGCCGATTTGACCGGCGCTGAGCGCACTGATCTGGGTGTCGCGAAGCACGCCGATCTGCGTCGTGGTGAACGCACCGAGTTGCACACTGCTCAGCGCGGCTAGCTCGTCGCCGGTCAAGCCGCCAATGGCCACGGCCGACAGCGCTGCAACTTGATCCGTCGACAAAGCGCCGAGCTGGGCGAGCGAGAGCGCTCCGATCTGAGTGTCGGTGAGCCCGCTGACTGCAGTGGAAGTGAGGGCGCCGAGCCCGCCAGCGCCCAATGCCGCGATTTGCGCGGTATTTAGCGCGCGAAGCTGCGAAGCCGTGAATGCGGCTAGCTGACTCGTCGCCAGCGCCGCGAGGGAGTCGCTCGGCAAGCCCGAGACTGCGTTTGGCGTCAACGCAGCAACCTGCGAGATCGTCAGCGTGGCGAGCTGCGCTGGCGTGAGCGCCGCGAGTTGTGTCGACGTGAGGCCAGCGATGGTCGTAGTCGTGAGCGAGGCAAACTGCGTGGGCGCGAGGGCTGCGAGTTGCGAGCTGCTGAGGCTGCCGACGGAAGCGCCGGTCAGACCGCGAAGTTGGCCGGTAGAGAGCGTCGCGAGTTGGTCGCCGGTCAGCCCGGACACCGCGGAGGGCGTCAGCGCGGAGAGCTGCGTCGAGGTCCATGCCGCCAGCTGAGTCGGGGCCAGCTCGCCGATGTCGGTGTGCGTGAGCGAGCCGAGCTGAGCTTGGGTTAGAGAGCCGATTTGTGCGGTATTTAGCGCCGCAACCTGGGCGCCGCTGAGCTCGCTGACCGCCGTACCGGTGAGCCCGCGGATCTGCGTCGATGTGAACGCGGCGAGCTCTTGGCTCGTCAGCGCATCGATCGCGGACATATTCAAGGCGCCGAGCTGCGTCGCGGACAATGCGCGCAGCTCGGTCAGTGGCAGGGCAGCGAGCTGCGTCGCCGTGAGACCGCCGATGGCGCTAGCGCTGATCGCAGAGACTTGCGTCGTGCTGAGTCCCGCGAGCTGCGTCGCGGCCAGGCTTGCCAGCTGCGTCGAAGCCAAGCCGGCGATCGTCGTGGTAGGCAGCGCACCGAGTTGCGGAGCCGACAGCGCGCCGAGTTGCTCGGTGCTGAGCGCACCGAGCGCCGCTCCGGAAAGACCCTTGATTTGGCTGGAAGTCAGCGCGGCGAGCTGATCCGTGCTGAGCCCGCCAATGGCGGATGCCGTCAACCCCGCAAGCTGAGACGAAGACAACACGGACAGCTCGCTCGCGGTCAACGCTGCGACGTTGCTGCTTTCGAGCCCGCTCAGCTGAGTCGAGCTCAGCGCGGCGAGCTGCGTATCTGCGAACGCCGCGAACCCGGTCGCGTCGAGCGCGTTGAGCCCACTGCTGACGAGTCCCCTGACCTGCGTGGTGGTCAGCGCCGAGATCTGCGGCGCGCTGAGGATGTCGGCGCCGCCCGCGGTGAGCACGCCCATTTGCGTCGAGCTCAAGCCAGCGAGCTGCGTCGTGGTCAGCGCCGCGACTTCCGTCAAGGTGAGGCCCCAGATCTGAGAGGCCGACAGCACGCCTAGCTGTTTCGAGGTCAAAGCTGCGAATTGAGTGCTGGTCAGCGCGCCCAAGTCGTTCGCTCCGAGCCCGCCGATCGCCGTGGTATTGAGCGCGGCCAGCTGAGTGTCGGCCAGCGCCGAGAGTTGCGTCGGAGCAAACGCCGCGATGGCGGTGCTGCTGAGACCCGAAGCTTGCGTCGTGCTCAGCGAAGCGATCTGGTCCTGAGTCAGGCCTTGTACGGCGCTCGAGCTGAGCGCTGCCAGCTGCGCCGACGAGAACGCGGAGATCGCGGTGGTCGTCAGCTCGAACACATTGCCGCTCGAGAGGCCTCTGATTTGCGTCGTGCTGAGCGCGCCGAGCTGCGCGCTGGAGAGCACGGCGAGCTGTGTCATATTCAGCTCGCTCACGGCCGCGGGGCTTAGGCCCGCGATCTGGGTCGTGGTGAGGGCCGCCACTTGGGTGGTCGAAAGGCCGTCGATCGCGCTGGTCGTGAGCCCGGCGAGCTGCGCGGGCGTTAGGCTGCGCAGCTGCGCCGCGCTCAGGGACGCGAGCTGATCGGCGCTCAGTCCTTGCAGCTGCGTGAACGAGAGTGCCGCCAGCTGCGTCGAGGCGAGCGCGCCGAGCTGGGTCGTGCTGAGCGCAGTGATGCCGCTCGTGCTGAGACCGCTCAACGCCGCCGCGCTCAACGAGCCGAGCTGAGCCGAGCTGAGTGCGCTGACTGCGGTGGTCGTCAGACCTCGCATCTGCGTCGAGCTCAAGCCACGAACCTGAGTCGTGCTGAGCGCTGCAGCTTGATCGCCGCTCAGGCCGCCTAGCGCCGCCGCAGTGAGAGCCGCGAGCTGAGTGGAAGCGAGCGCTGCGACCTGGTCGATGCTGAGCTCCGAGACGCTCGTTGCGCCGAGGCCGCTCAGGGCAGCGGACGTCAGCGCCCCAAGTTGCGCGCTAGATAGCGCGGCCAATTGCGTGTCTGCGAGCGTGGCCAGCTCGGTGTTGGCCAGAGCGCGGACCTGCGTCGTCGAGAGCGAGGAAATCTGCGCGGCGCTCAGAGCGCCCAAGGCCGTCGTCGTGAGCACGGCGAGCAGTGTCGTTGTCAGCCCAGCGAGCTGGTCGCTGCTCAGAGAAGCCAACTGATCGCGGCCAAGCCCGCGAATTGCCGTGACCGCGATGCCTCCGAGCTGCGCCCCGCTCATCGCCGCCAGCTGGCCGCTGGTCAGCGAGCTCACTTCGTTGAGCG
>Ga0210392_10000946_pt1 | contig 15942 bp, 15 predicted proteins | sample IncBWC30OmetaG_FD_161057 | JGI IMG/M metagenome (GOLD analysis project Ga0210392, IMG submission 161057) | Forest soil microbial communities from Barre Woods Harvard Forest LTER site, Petersham, Massachusetts, United States - Inc-BW-C-30-O ...
CCCGAACACCATCAACGTCAGCAACGCGCCAAAACCCGCCGACGGCAGGCCGGACAAGATGGTGATCGGATGGATGAAGCTCTCGTAAAGGATTCCCAAGATGATGTATATGACGAGGATCGAAACGATGAGCAACGCCAGGAGCCCCGCCTGCGATGATTTAAAGACCGCCGCCGCGCCTTGAAAACTGCCGGTGACGGTCGCGGGCAGATGCATGTCCGTTTCGATTTTCTGCAATTGATCCACGGCGGTCCCCAGTGAATTGCCCGGCGCCAGGTTGAAGGAGATGGTGACCGATGGCAACTGTCCGACATGCGATATGCTCGTGGGACCCAGGCTGCGCGTCAATTTTGCGACGGCGTTCAGGGGCACCAACCGGGGCATGCCGTTGGTGTTGGACATTGAACTGGTGATGTAAAGCTGCGCGAGCGCGGTCGGATCGCGTTGATACTGCGGCATGACCTCAAAGACCACCCAGTATTCGGCCACGTCCGCGTAGATCGTGGAAGACTGCCGTTCGCCGTAGGCATCATAGAGGCCGTTTTCAACCTGCTGCGGCGTGACGCCGAGCGCGGCGGCCTTGTCACGGTCGATCTCCACGTTGACCTGCGGGGAGGCAATCTGCAGATCGGTCGTCACGTCTTGAAAACCGGGTTCATGCGAGAGCTTGTCCGCCAGCAGCGGCGCCCATTTGAACAGTTCCTGCACATCGGTATCCTGCAGGCTGTATTGGTAAAGCGCCTTGCTCTGCATGCCACCGATGGGAACGATCGGCGGATTCTGGAGGGTGACAGTCATGCCGGGCATCTGCGCAAATTTAACGCGCAATTCCTGGATGATCTGGTTCGCGTTCAATTTCCGCTTGTCCTTCAGGCGGAAAAACATCCGCCCATTGTTCAGGCTGGGGGAACCGTTGCCGCTGCCGATGACGGAGATGAAGCCGTCGATATTGGGGTCGGCCGCGACAATTTTCATCGCCGCCATCTGGTGGTCGCGCATGGCGTCGAACGAGATGTCCTGCGACGCCTCGGTCCGGGCCTGAATCCGGCCAGTGTCCTCGTCGGGAAAAAATCCCTTGGGGATCACGACGAACAGGACCACCGTCGCGACAAAAATCGCCAGCGATACGAGCATCGTCAAGCCGCGATGACGCATGACCACCTGCAACGTGCGGTCATAAGCGTCGCGTGTCCCGTCAAAAAACCGCTCAAAGAAGTTGTAAGTCTTCCCGTGCTTTTTCTCGCGCTCGGAATGGACAAACCGGCTGCACATCATCGGCGTCAGCGTCAGCGAAACAAAACCGGAAAACAAAACCGCCACCACGATGGTCACGGCGAATTCATGCAGCAGCCGCCCCAGCAATCCGCTCATGAACAAAATTGGGATGAACACCGCTGAGAGCGAAAGCGTCATCGAAATGATCGTGAAGCCGATCTCTTTTGAACCTTTGAGCGCGGCCTCCATCGCCGGCTCGCCGTTTTCCATGTGGCGCACGATGTTTTCGAGCATGACGATGGCGTCGTCCACAACGAACCCGACGCACAGCGTGAGCGCCATGAGCGAAAGGTTGTCCAGGCTGTAATTGAGCAGCGCCATCGCGGCAAACGTCCCGATGATGGACATGGGCAGCGCCAGGCTGGGGATGAGCGTGGCGGAAAGATTGCGCAGGAAAAGAAAGATCACCAAGACGACCAGGCACACGGCAAGGAACAGCGTGTGCTCCACGTCCGAGACAGATTTACGGATGGTCAGGGAACGGTCGATCAGCACCTCCAGGCTGACCGCGGCCGGGATGGCGGCGCGGAACTGGGGCAGCAATTTTTTGATGTTGTCCACCACTTCCACCGTGTTCGCGCCCGGCTGGCGCTGGATGGCCAGCACCACGGCGCGGGTGCTGTTATACCACGCCATGCCCTTGTCGTTCTGCACGCTGTCGAGCACGTTGCCCAATTGCTGCAGCCGGACCGGGTTGCCGTTGCGATAGGCGACGATCATCGGGCGAAAATCCGCCGCCACGTTGAGCTGGCCGTTCGCCTGGACGGTGAACGCCTGATGGTTGCCGTAAAGCGTACCGAGCGGCTGGTTCACGTTCCCCGCTTCCACCGCTTGTTCCACCTGGTCAATGCCGAGCCCGTAGGCCGCAAGCTTGTTCGGGTCGACTTGAATCCGGACCGCATAAGGCTGCGCGCCAAACACGCCGACCTGCGCGACCCCGTTCACCTGCGAAATCTGCTCCGCCAGCAGGTTCTCGGCGTAATTGTCCACGTCTGACATCGGCAAGGTCGGCGACGACATCGCCAGAAACAGCACCGGCGAATCCGCCGGATTCACCTTCTGATACGTCGGCGGTGTTGGCATGTTTGGCGGCAACTGCTTCGACGCTTTTGAAATCGCCGATTGCACGTCCTGCGCCGCGGCATCAATGGTGCGGTCGAGCGTAAATTGAATCGTGATCGACGCGCTGCCCAGGGAACTGACTGACGACATCGAATCCACGCCGGCGATGGTGGAGAGCTGTTTTTCCAGCGGCGTCGCGACCGCCGAGGCCATGGTTTCCGGGCTGGCGCCGGGCAGGCTGGCGGAAACGGAAATTGTCGGGTAATCCACGCTCGGCAGGTCGCTTACGGGCAGCTGGCGGAAACCCACGATGCCGAACAACAAAATGCCGGCCATGACCAGGGTGGTCATCACCGGGCGGCGGATAAAAAGTTCCGGGACGCTCATGGCGCATTCGTCGCGGACTGTTTTTTGTCGCTGACCAGCACGCCGGGCGCCAGCCGCAACTGCCCGTCTGTCACGACCGTTTCACCCGCCTGAACGCCGGATGAAATGACCGTCCAGTTGCCGTAGGTCAGACCGGTGTTCACCGGACGCGCCTCGGCCTTCAGGTCCGGCTTCACGACGTAGATCATCTGGCCATTCTGCCCGGTCTGCACCGCTTGCGATGGCACCACCACCGCGTTGGTCAATTCGTCGAGCCGGATGGAGACCGTCACAAACTGCCCCGGCCACAATTTGTCATCCTCGTTGGGAAACGTCGCCTTCAACAGGATGGTGCCGGTCGTCGTATCCACGGAGTTGTCCACAAAGGTCAGTTCGCCCGTCGCCGGATCGCCCGTCATGTTTTCATAACTGGCGCTGACGGCCAGCACGTGGTTCCGCATCTGTTTCTGGATTTCCGGCAGGAAACTTTCCGCGATCGCGAACGCCACATAGATGGGGTGGATCTGGTTGATCGTCAGCAGCACGTCATCCGGCGACTTCACCACGTTGCCTTCCCGGAACTGGATGCTGCCGGTGCGCCCGTCCACGGGCGAACGGATCTGTGTGAATTCCACGTTCAGTTCCGCATTGGTTATCGCGGCGTGGTCGGCCGCCACCGTGCCGACCAGCGTATCGAACGCCGCCCGGCTCGTGTCGTATTCATCCTGGGAAACGAGCTTGGAATCGTAAAGCTTCTGCTCGCGGTTGAATTGGATCTTTGAATTTTCCAGTTGCGCGGCGTCCCGCTGCAGATTTGCCTGCGCCTGCACCAGGGCCGCCTGTTCCGGCCGGGGATCGAGCGTGAACAGCAGGTCGCCCTTCTTCACTTCCTGGCCCTCATGAAATTCCACCGTGCTGATGATGCCGCCGAGCTGCGCGCGGATGGCCACGGATGAAACGGGCATGACGTGCCCGACCGGGGCGGGATCGACCAGCACCGGCATGTTGGTCACAATGGCCGGGGCCGTCACCACGGGCACCGCCGGGCCACCTTTCGGGGCGTTGCTCCGCGAGCAGCCGGTGGCCAGACAAACCAGCGCCAAAACAAGCGGGATGGGGAACAATAATTTCATATCGGGTCAGAACGCAACTTCCCGTGAGGACGCGCCGGACGGAAAACGGTTGCAAATTTCTTCAAAAATTTCCGGTACTCCCGCTGAAATTTTGGATCCTGCGCCGTCATCCCCGTGACCAGTTTGGTCATGTGCGGAAAAGCGACCGGAAACATGGACAGGGATATTTTTGCCAGCAACAGGTGGCGGCGGTCATAAGCGGAAGTCAGCCGGCCGGCGGCCTGGTGGCCGCGCAACCGCTCCAGGGCACGATGCAGCCCCTTCCGGCGGAACTCCTCCTCATTCACCCGTCCGCCTTTGTACTCCAGGGCTTCCCAGCCCAGCAAGCGTATCCATTCCAGGTCGCGGCACATCATTTCAAACCGGAAAGGAAGGTTCTCGGCAGGATCGCCCGGGGCGGCTTCAAACAGTGTCCGGCGTTCGGTGATCTTGGCCCGCAAAACCGCGCGGTACAGGCCCCCCTTGTCCGAAAAGTAGTGGTACAGCATCCGTTTGTTGGTGCCGGCGCGGCGGGCAATGGCGTCCACCCGGGCCCCCGCCTGCCCTTTGGCGGCAAATTCGGCCGCGGCCGCGGCGAGGATACGGCTGCGGGTGCGGTCCGGGTTACGAACGGCCCCGGCCACCGCTTTTTTGGACTTTCGGCGCATGCCGAATAAGTAACCGATTAGTTACTTGATTGCAACCTTGTATTTTCAGGAAGGGGGACGCGGGGGAAACTCCGTGCGGTTGCCCGGTCGGTTCAGTTCCTCGATCTCCCGCATCATCTTTTCCGCCGCCTCCTTGGAGAGGCTGTGGGAAACGGAGATGCCGAACTGATGCTTCAAAAATTCATCCAGCCGCAGCCACTGGCCCTGATGCCGCACCTGCCCCGTCCAGGCGCAGACGGTCACGAACTGCTGCAGCTTTTCCAGGCGCAACAGGATGACCACCACAAAAACCAGGGCCACGGCCACGGCCACGATGAGCACCAGCGACATGATCTGGGTGGAAACCACGTCCGTCTCGGCGTCCTGCTGGTGCTTGCTCAAGGCCTGCTCCTGCTCTCCGCGGGCGGTGAACAGCACCCGGCGCATGCTTTCGACCTTGCTCTTGCCGCGCGCCGTCAGCGTGACCACGGAGGCATTCGTGGAAAACTGTCCGGAAGAAAAGGCCGTCGCCGGGTCAAACACCAGCTCATCTTTGACCAGCCGTTCCAAGGCGACCAGGTTTGCCTGCTGCGCCGGGTCACCTGCGGTCATCTTTTTTAACTGCTCAAGATCGTCGTTTACCGAAGTCATCGCCGCGTGGTAGGGATCGATGTATTCCTCCCGGCCGGTCAGCAGGAAACCGCGCTGGTTTGCCTCGGCATCAACGATGTGAGACTGCGTCTGCTCGAACATGTCGAGCACCTTGTAGTTGTGCAGCACCCAGTTGAAGGAATTGTTGAACTGCCCGCCGGTCTGGTGCACCAGCCAGGTCATGGCGATCAGCGCCACCATCGGCATTGACAAGCCCAGCCAGAACAGCAGCCGTTTCGTCTTTTGTGTCGGGATCATTTTCTGAATGCTTCTAATCTAACTCCACCCGCATCAAATCGCAGCTTTTTCTTTGTGCCACGCCGTCGACTGCTCGTAGGCGTGGGCCAGGTTCAGCATCGTTTCTTCGCCAAACGGTTTGCCCAGCAATTGCAGGCCGATGGGCAGCTTGGGATTCCTGGTGAACCCGCACGGAATGCTGATGCCGCAAATGCCCGCAAGGTTGCAGGAAATCGTAAAGATGTCGGAGAGATACATCTGCAACGGGTCGTCCGATTTTTCACCGATCTTGAATGCCGCCGTCGGCGAGGTCGGGGTGACGATGGCATCCACCGTTTCAAACGCCTTGAGAAAATCGTTGCGGATGAGGGTGCGAACTTTTTGCGCCTGCAGATAATAGGCGTCATGATACCCGCTGCTCAAAACGTAGGTGCCCAGGATGATCCGCCGTTTCACCTCCGCACCGAAACCGGCGCCACGCGTCCGGCTGTAAAGTTCAATGGGGTCGTTGCCATCCACCCGCGCCCCATAGCGGATGCCATCGAACCGCGCGAGGTTCGCCGATGCCTCGGCAGTGGCCACGATGTAATAGACCCCCACTGCATAGTCCGTGTGCGGCAGGGAAATCTCCACGATCTCCGCGCCCAACTCCTGATATTTCTTTACGGCGGCATCCACCGCCGCCTTCACTTCCGGATCCAGCCCGCCGACCATGTATTCTTTTGGCAGCCCAAGCTTCAAACCCTTGATGTTGCCGGTCAACGCCCGGGCATAATCCGGCACCGGTTGCGGCACGCTGGTTGAGTCACGCAAATCGTGTCCGCTCATCACACCCAGCAATGTCGCCGCATCCCGCACGTCCTTGGTGAATGGTCCGATCTGATCCAACGAACTCGCAAACGCCACGAGGCCGTAACGCGAGATCCGTCCGTACGTCGGCTTCAGCCCCACACACCCGCACAGCGCGGCCGGCTGGCGGATGGAACCGCCGGTATCCGTGCCCAGCGAGGCGATGCACTCGTCCGCCGCGACCGCCGCCGCCGAGCCGCCAGATGAACCGCCGGGAATCCGGGTGATGTCCCACGGGTTGTGGGTTGGTCCGAACGCGGAATTTTCCGTGGAACTGCCCATCGCAAACTCGTCCATGTTGCACCGGCCAAAAACGATCGCGCCGGCGGCCTTCAATTTTTCAATGGCGGTCGCATCGTACGGCGAAACAAATTTACCCAGGATCTTTGACGCGCAATTCAAGGGTTGGCCCTTGACTGCAAGCACGTCCTTGATGGCGACCGGCACGCCCAGCAACGGCTTTTTGGCCCCGGTGGCGATCTCCCTGTCCGCGGCATCGGCTTGTGCCAGCGCATCCGCGGCGTCGTGGCTGATGAAGGCATGGATCTTTCCATCCACCCGCGCAATCTGGTCGAGACAGGCTTGCGTCACTTCGCGTGCGGAGACCTCGCGACGGGACAATTTGGCCGTCAGTTCGGAAATCGTGAGCTGGTTGAGCATGGTCAGGTTTTACTCGACGATTTTTGGCACGATGAACAAACCGCCGGCCTGGCGCGGAGCGTTGCGGAGGGCCGCTTCCTGCGGCAACGACGGGCGGACCTCGTCCGCGCGGGTCACGTTGACCATGGGCACGGCATGGGCGGTCGGCTCCACGTTCGTCACGTCCAGTTCGCGCAATTTTTCAATATAGCCCAGGATGTTGCCCAGCTGGGCGCCGAGCTTCTTCTCCTCCTCCGGCGTGAGCGCAAGCCGGGCGAGGTGCGCCACATATTTCACATCAATTTCAGCAGATGCCATGCGGAGAAATTAAAGTCCAAAGGCGGAAGTTGAAAGTCCAAAGTCGAAGGCACCGGGAAAGGATCGGGGCCGGTTCCCTCAAACAACCGTCATTCTTCATCGAACTTGCGCTGGACCAGCGCTTCGAGTTCGGTGATGGCGGCGGCGGCGTCCGCACCCTTGGCATGGAGCGTCACTTTGCTGCCGGGGCCCGCGGCCAGCATCATCAGGCCGATGATGCTCTTGCCGTTGATCTTCTCGCCGTCTTTTTCCACAAAGATGTCGCTGCCAAAACGGTTGGCGGTCTTCACGAACATGGCGGCCGGACGGGCGTGGATGCCCGCCTTGTTGACGATGGTGAGTTCCTTGGTCAGAAACTCGCCTTCTATTTTTTTGGCGCTCATGTGCTGGCTCATCAGTAGGTTAATCGGTGACAGTGGACTTCGCCATCCGATTTTTCACAATTCCTTTCACAATTCCGCCGGGGGGACACGTTCGGCCGCCTTGTCCGCCATCTGGGCCAGCAGCCGCTTGTTCAGCTCCTCGGCCGCGTTGTAGCCGGATTTGCGCAGTTTGACCTGGAACGCCGCGACTTCAATGAGCCGGGCGATGTCCCGCCCGGGCCGCACCGGCAGGGTGACATGCGGAACGTCCACGCCCAGGACTTTTTCATGCTCCTGCTCCAACCCCAGCCGCTCCACATCCTTCACATCTTCCCATTGTTTGAGGGTGACGATGAGGTCGAGAATCTTTTCCTTGCGAATGGCCTTCACACCAAACATCTGGGCGACGTTGATGATGCCGATGCCGCGCACCTCCATGTGGTCGCGGGTCAGTTCCGCGCTCGTGCAAAGCACCTCCCGGCCGTCCACCAGGACGGCGCGCACCACGTCATCGGCCACGAGGCTGTAACCGCGTTCGATGAGCGCAAGCACCGCCTCGCTTTTGCCGATGCCGCTCTCGCCGCGGATGATGACGCCCACGCCTAGGATGTCCACCATGCAGCCATGTTCGCTCGTGCGCGGGGCGAACATCATCTCCAACGCCAGCGTGGCGAGGTTGATGAATTTCATCGTCACCAGCGGCGTCTGGAAGACCGGCACGCCGGACTGCTGCGCGGCCGTGAGAAACTCCTTGTCCGCCTTCAAGCCGCGGCTGAACACCACGCAGGGAATCTTGTAGGCGAACAGATACGCATACCGCGCCTCGCGTTCCTCCTGCCGCTGTTCGCGCAGGTAATACACTTCCGCATGCCCCATCACCTGCATGCGCTTGTAGGCGAAGTAACGCGTGAACCCGCTCAGGGCCAGGCCGGGGCGGTTGACCGTCGGCTCGCGGATGACCCGCTTCAGGTCGGTCTCGCCCGACAGCAGCCGCATTTGCAGCGGACCGGCTTGTTCCTTGTAGAACTGTTCGACCGTGACGGATTGACGTTCCATATATGGTTACATGTTAAATTCTGGGCCGAGATAGATCTCACGCGCTTTGGCGTCATTCGCCAGGAACTCCGCGCTGCCTTCCACGAGCACCTGGCCTTTGTAGATGATATAGCCGCGATCAATTATTTTCAGCATTTCCCGCACGTCATGATCCGTGATCAAAATGCCCAGTCCGCGCTCCTTCAGCCGCCGGACGATCTTTCCCACCTCGTATTTGGCGATGGGATCAATGCCCGCGAAAGGTTCATCCAGCAGCAGCAATTTCGGGCTCGTGACCAGCGCGCGGGTGATCTCCAACCGCCGCTTTTCACCGCCGCTCAACTGATACGCCTTGCTCTTGCGGATCGGCGTCAGGTCCAGCTCTTCCAGCAGATACTTCAGCCGCACCGCCTGCTCGTCCCGCGTCAGCTTGCACGTCTCGAGGATCGCCAGGATGTTCTCCTCCACCGTGAGCTTGCGGAAAACCGACGGCTCCTGCGTGAGGTAACCGATCCCCAGCCGGGCGCGCAGGTGCATCGGCAGCCCGGTGATCTCATGCTCCTGAAAACTGACGTGTCCCTCATCCGGCTTCACCACGCCCACCACCATGTTGAACGTGGTCGTCTTGCCGGCGCCGTTCGGCCCCAGCAGCCCGACGATTTCGCCCGCGCCCACGGAAATGGAAACGCCGTTCACGACCCGGCGGCCGCGGTATTCCTTGGCCAGGTTTTCCGTGGCGAGCAACAGGCCGTTTTCTACTGCGATGGTTTCCATGTCAAAAAAGTTTTATCGGCAGGCCGTTTGTGCCCTGCTTCCCGTCCGGATTTGCCTGCATGGTGGCGCGCTGGTTGAATACCCGCATATGGCCGGTGACCCGGTCCCAAACCATCTTGTCACCCGCCATGACGTCCTCCCCGTTTTGCGCCACCGGGCTGCCGGTAAGGGTCACCAGCTCATTGGTCACTGAATTCTCCACGCTAAACGTGTAAACCACATTCGTACAGGTCACATGGTAAGCCTTGCCATTTTGTATCACATCCATGATCACATTGGTCTCGACCGATTCCGCGGAGATGCGGTTGGGATGCTGGCCCTCCTTGGGCAGTTCCACCACCAACCGGTCGCAGAGCAGATGCAGTTGGGGGTCGATCAAAACCACATGGCCGGTGTATTCCATCCGGCGCCCGTTCATGTCAAAATCCGCGCTGTCGGAATTGATCACCGTTTTTGCCGGGGGCGGTTTGGCGGTGGCGGGCGCATTGGTCTGCGCCCAGATCAGTCCGCCGGTTCCGGCCAGCAATAGGAACAAGATTTTTTTCATGGTTTTAACAATCCCGACTCCACCACCGTGTGCACGTTATTCGACAAGATGAGCGACGTCGCATCCTGTTTTAACACCAGCAGGAAACCGTCCGCCGTGATGTGGATCTTGCCATCTCCCGAAGTCATCTCCAGATGTCCCGGGGAATCCGCCACGCCGTCCGCATACCGCAGCGTGCATTGCGGCGACTCGGCCTTAAGTTGCATGGTGCCGTTGGTCGAATACGCCTCAACCTTCATGTTTTTCACATCCAGATAACCGCCCGGCAACGGCAACGATTCCGAGCCTGACAATCTCATCTTTATCTTGTCCTCATTTGGCACCTCATAATACATGTCGGTGCTGAACGACGTGGCGTGGGAGTTGCCGGGCATCTGCTGGGCGCGGTCCAGCTCCACCGCGATGAACAGGAACATCGCCGCCAGCGCCAGCCAGAATTGTTTTGGCCCAAATCTCATTCTGAATACTTTTCCACGAACGGCCGCCATTTGTCCTGCGCCCGCAACACCAGCTCCACCGCCTCGCGCACCGCGCCGCGTCCGCCAGCCGCCTGGGTGACGTGGTGCGCCGCCGCTTTCGCCTCCGCCACGCCGTCGCCCACGGCGATGGCCACCCCGGCGCGCGTCAGCGGACCGAGGTCAATGATGTCATCTCCGACAAAGCAAACCTCCGCCCAGTTCAATCTTTCCTGCTGCAACAGCCCTTCGATGGCGGCCGTCTTGCTGGTCGCATCGCCCTGCTGCACCAGAAAGTCGATCTTCAATTCATCCGCCCGCAGCTTCGTGGCCAGCGATGGCCGGGCCGAGACCCAGCCGACTTTCAGGCCCGCCCGCCGCGCCAGCACCAGGCCCAGGCCGTCGCGGATGTTGAACCGTTTGAACTCGCGTTCGCCGCCGATAAAGATCGAGCCGTCGGTCAGCACGCCGTCAACGTCGCACAAAAACAATTTGATGCGCTTTAGCCGTGCCTTCAACGAGGGTGAAACAGGTTTGCGCATTTCAACGGGCGGCTTTGTAAATTTTGAGCAGGCTTTTCAGCGTCGCCGCCATCTCGCCCAGCGGGATCATATTGGGTCCGTCGCTCAACGCCTCGTCCGGGCGGGGATGGGTTTCTATGAACAGACCGTCCGCGCCCACGGCGAGCGCCGCCTTCGCCAGCACGGGCGCAAACTCGCGCTGGCCGGTCGTCTTGTCGCCGCCGCCGCCCGGTTGCTGCACGGAGTGGGTGGCATCAAACACCACCGGAAAGCCAAAGGATTTCATGACCGGAATCGAACGCATGTCGGCCACGAGGTTGTTGTAGCCAAAGGTCGTTCCGCGTTCGGTCAGGAGCAGTTTTTTGGCGCCCGCCAGCCGCGCCTTTTCCGCGACGCGCCCCATCTCGTTCGGCGAAAGGAACTGGCCTTTCTTGAGGTTCACGATTTTGCCGGTGGCGACTGCGGTTTCAATCAAATCCGTTTGCCGGCAAAGAAAAGCAGGTATCTGCAAGATGTCCACGACCTCGCCCGCAGCCGTCGCCTGCTCCTCGGTGTGCACATCCGTCAGCACCGGCACGCCGAATTCTTCGCGGATGGCCGCAAGGGTTTTCAACCCGTTGGCGATGCCCGGCCCGCGAAACGCCTTGCCGGAGGTGCGGTTGGCCTTGTCGAAGCTGGCCTTGAAGACGTAGAAAATGCCGAGCTGCTTGCAGGTCTTGATCAGTGATGCCGCGACGGTGCGGCAGAGTTTTTCGTTCTCGATGACACAAGGCCCGGCGATGAGGAACAGCCGGCCCGGCGAATTGAGGTTTTTCCAGATGGCGGTGGAATCAGGCACGCGAAAGTTTTAACAGCCGCGGGGCGCAAAGTAAATGTCCGTGCGTCGTTACGGGAGCCGGGCATGGCTGCCGTCGCAGAACGGCAGGTTCTTGGAATGCTTGCAGTCGCACCACGCAATGGTCTTCTCTTCGGCGATGTCCGTCTTCTTCGGGGCGAAGGCGGAGCCTTTGTGCGAGCCGTCGCAAAAGGGCTGGCCTTTGGACTTCCCGCACATGCAGAAGTAATATGCGCCGACTTTCATCGGCAGGACAAACGGCGATTTTTGGGCGATCATGGGTTCACTCATAGACATGACCCTATTCCATCCGCTTCAAAATGCCCAACGCCAAATTCACTGCGGCTGATACCCCTGCTTGACCAGCGACTTGACGAGGGCAGCCACCAGATCGTTCACCGTCTGGCCGGTGTTGTTGGCCGTCTGGGTGCTGTTTTGCACGAAGCTGTAGTTCGAGGACGCCTCACGCAAAATCATGTTGCCGGTTTGCGTATCCGGGTAGACCTGGGTATCGCTGAACACAAACGAGTTCGGGAACGAAAAGGTTTTCCCGGTGGCAATCGGCAGGTTCGCATTCAGTCCCTTATGGAAAAATGACCAGATGTTCGGCCGTCCGTTGCCATCAAACAGCGTGCCGGCCTTGCCCAAAACCGTGTACATATGGCCGGAACTGCCGGCGACCCTGATCCACAGATAATCTGAAACCTGGCTGACCCAATACACCTTCTTTTTGTTGATGGTTGCCCAGCCCACGAACGTTGCATTCGTCGTATCCGGTATGAAAAACAACTGGCCGGAAAAACCGTAGGACGTTTCATTGCCCAGGGTCGTGATGCTTTCATTGCCTGAATAATTATAGATCAAAATGTTCTGCTTGATCACCGTGACCACGGCGGGCGAACTCGTGACCGAACCGTTCGCACCCGTGACCTTCACCGAGTAATTCCCGGCCTGGTTCGGATGGATGTTCGGCAGGCTCAAGGCCGTGCCGGTCGCGCCGGCGATGTTTTTCCCGTTGAAAATCCATTGATAGCTTAATGGCCCGGCACCGGCGGCCGTCACGGACAGATCAGCCTCGCCGCCTTCGATCACCGTCTGGCTGGCGGGCGGACTGATGATGACCGGCGGCAACGACCCGGGGCATTTGCCGGCCGCACCCGCATGGTAGATCGATTGGATCTCGGCCAGCGTCAGGTCACGGCCATAAACGCTCAACTCGTCGATGCCTCCGGAAAAATATTCAGACGGTGACGAGGCCGACCCGTACTCCGTCCGGCCGCCGATCAGGAAATTTTGAAAGCTCGTTTCCGGCACAAAACTGCCGAGGTTCTGCTGCGTCACCACGTTTCCGTTCAAATAGATGGTCCCCACCCCGCTCGACCGGTTATAGGTCAGGGCCACATGTTGCCAGGTATTGGCGACGAGCAAATTCGGGGCGGTGGTGATGATATGCGAGGTAAAAGTCTTGTCTTCGACATTGGCGACAATACAGCCCGGCCCGGTGCCGCTATCCGGTGCGATGCTGATGAAAAAAAGCATCCCGTCATCATGGGCATCAGAACTCCCCAGCACCCGTTCGTATTCGATGATGGGCATCGGCCGTTGAAGCGTCGTGGGATTTATCCAGGCTTCCATGGTGAACCCCGGCCCCTGTCCGACATCCAGACTGGAAGCCGCCGGGTTGACGTCCACATAATTGCCGCCATCCAGATTGAATGCCGCGCCCACCTCGCCGGCCTCGTAAGTCACCCCGGCCGTCGGTGTGCCATTGTTCCCGCCGAAGATGTCCGCCGCGTTGCTCTCCGCCTGCCACCAGGCCACCAAACCCGACGGCGGCGGCACGCACTGCGGTGCGCACTTGCCGGCCGAGCCGGCATTGTAAATGGCGGCGATTTCATTGGAGGCCAGGGCGCGATTGTAAACGGACGGTTCATCGATCCGGCCCGCGAAGTTGTTGGTGGTGTCGCCCGAGGCCTGCCGGCGGCCCAGATTCAAGTGATACGGCGCGGCCGTCTGCGGCGTGAAACTGCCCATGCTGGCCTGGCTCACAATCTGGCCGTTGCAATAAATCGTCGCCACGCCTGACGCCTGGTCGTACGTCAACGCCACGTGTTGAAATCCATTGCCGGTGACCACGCCCGCCGCCGTGCCCAACTGATGCCAGGTCCCATTCGAGTCCACGATGTTGGCGTAGAGCTGACCGGGGCCGTTGGGGCCCGCCGAACCCGTGGTGACCTGCCCGTTCGACACATGAAAATGCACACCCCACCACACGTCGTTGTTCCACTCAAAAATCGGGCCTTCCTGCGTAACATCGGTCGGATTGATCCAGGCTTCGAGGGTGAAGCCGCTGCCCGAGCCAACATCCAGGCTGGACGACACAGGCACGGAGACGTAGGCATTCGAATTATTGAGACTAAAGGCTTCCCCGACTTCGCCGCCGGCAAAACCGATGCCGCCGACCAGCACACCATTGTTGCCACCAATGATATCATTGGCGGCGCCCTCTCCGGGCCACCACGCCACGATGTCCGATGGCGGGGCAACGCAAGACGGGGTTGGAGCTGTAACTGTGAAAATCTCCAAGGCGCGTGCCGGAGCGGCTACGAACATTGTGACAGCCAAAATACCCAGCCCGATGATGGTTAATACCCGTTTCATAAGATTTTATTGATTAGATTTTCCCAGAGTGCGCTCGGCATCCATGCCACGGTTTGATTTTGGACTTATCTGGCGATAATTCAACATATTATATCGCCCAAGAACGGGGATTTAGAGGGGGTTATTGTCTGTTTAAGCCGACAAATTCAACCGGATGCTGCGGCAAAGAACTCGCGTAGCTTGTTTTCATCCAGAAGGTCATCCGTCCGCACACCGCTGCACAGGTCGAGGCCGAAGGGTTGCACGGCGGCGATGGCTTCCTGCACGTTGACACTCCGCAATCCACCCGCGAGAAAAAGCGGTTTATTCACTGCATCCCGGATGCGACGGCTCAGGCGCCAGTCATGCACGCGACCTGTGCCGCCGAGTTCCTTCACGGCCAGCGACGTGTTTCCCGAGTCCAACAAGATCGCGTCCACGTGCGGCGCGATGTTTTGCGCCAGCGCCACGGATTCCTCGCCCGTCACATGGATGACTTGCACCAGGGCGATGCCAGGCAGCGCCGCGCGCAATTTCGCATACACCGGCAGCTCCACGTAATCGCATAATTGCAACGTGTTCGTGCGGCAACGCCGCTGCTGGGCGATGATCGCGTCCGCCTCACGCAAGGACGTGAGCAGAAAGGTCGCGATGGGCGGCGGCACCGTCGCGGCGATGCGCGCGATGGTTTCCTCATCCACCACGCCCGGCCCGCTGGGCATGGATGACACCAGCCCCAGCGCGGACGCTCCGTGGGCAATCGCCAGCCGCGCTTCTTCCGGCGACTTAATGCAGCAGATTTTGATGCGGGGGCGGACGCTGTTCATTTGAAGTTCAACAATCCCGTTCCTTGCACATTAGTGGAGGTCAGCAAGGCACCTTGATAACCGCTCACCTTGATATTGCCCAATTTTACGCCGGTGATATTCGCGAGCGTGATGCCGTTCGTGCAAGTGCCGCTGATGTCTGTCAGCGTCAGACCCTGCAGCGGCTTCACGGGTGAAATGTCCTTGGCATCCACCAAGCGCGGGCAGTTGGCCACGCGCACGTTGCGGAACACATAATTCCGGCCCAGCGGAATGCCCGCCTTGCCTTCCACCGGATCGTCCGCCGTGTTCAGATTGCCCGCGCTGGTCAGATTGATCTTCAGAAAGCCGCCGCCCAGAACATCGAGGTCAGTGCCGGAAATATTTTCGATGGCACCGCCGCGGCCGATGCGGGTCTTGATGTACACGCCGAACGTGCGGCTCGTCAGCTGGCAGTTTTCAATCCGCACATTGCGGACGCCGCCGGAAGTTTCGCTGCCGATACCGAGGCAGGCAAAGCGCCGCCCGACCAGGTTACAATGCGTGATCAACACATCTTCCGTCGGCCGGCCGATGCGCGCGCCGTCCATGCCCCGACCCGACTTCAGGCTGATGGAATCGTCGCCCGTGTTGATGTCGCAGTTTTCGATGCGAACGTTTTTGCACGAATCCACATCCACACCATCGCGCCCGCCGTTGATGGTGATGCCCTTGATGACGACGCCCGTGCAATACGTGGGGTGCGTAGCCCAGTTGCCGCCTTGCGTGACGGTGAAACCTTCCCAATGCACATCGGTGCAGTTGATGGGCT
>Ga0210392_10000948_pt1 | contig 15924 bp, 19 predicted proteins | sample IncBWC30OmetaG_FD_161057 | JGI IMG/M metagenome (GOLD analysis project Ga0210392, IMG submission 161057) | Forest soil microbial communities from Barre Woods Harvard Forest LTER site, Petersham, Massachusetts, United States - Inc-BW-C-30-O ...
ACAGTAAAAGGGACTGTGTCGTGGGTTCACGCGCCGTCTCGATTCTGATACCACACTGAAGGGCCGCCCCAAGATCAAACTCTCCTGAGGTTTTTCGGGTGGACACGGGCCGCCCGATCCCCTATTTGGACGAAGTGGCCTTGGATTTTCCGGAGTTGGTAATCGTAGCCGGCCACATCGGTTACCCGTGGACGGAAGAAATGATCGCAGTGGCCACCAAGCACGAGAATGTCTACGTCGACTCCTCGGCCTATGCAGCCAACCGATACCCGCCCGAATTTGTGCACTACATGAAAGGACGTGGAAAGAGAAAAGTGATGTTCGGAACCAACTACCCTATGATAACCCCAGCTAAGGCGCTCGAAGGATTGGATGCGATCGGTCTCGATGAACAAACGAAAAGCCTATTTCTTGGTGAGAACGCGGCTCGAGTTTTCAAGCTGATCTGACGCCGCATCACGCCGCCAACCGAAAAGGTGAAATCTTATCTCCTGTCCGGAACTCCATTGCAAACAAGTAGACGCTCTGGCCGGTTGACGGGCAAACCGGAAGTGAACGCTTGTTTCCTGGATTACTTCTGGATTGCCGACCACTCGTCCAGAAACGCGTGTCCGTTGTGAACTGAAGAAAGACGAAGACCTTCGAAAATGCACTGGCGGGATCAAAAGGATACTGGCTACGGTATCCTGAACCGTCCAAGGGAATTTAACGATGGAAATTCTAGATAGTTCAGCCAAGCCAGGGGCCGCTTTACAAGTCGCCCGCGCACGGACTTTTCGGCCCGTGGTCCGCGTTGCTAGTGGGAATTTTCTGGAGATGTACGATTTCCAGGTCTTCGGATACTACGCGGCGGCAATCGCGCGCACTTTTTCCCGAGTGGAAACCAATTCGCGTCGCTGATGCTATCTCTGATGACCTTCGGCGCGGGTTTTCTGATGGGGCCCCTTGGCGCGATCGTGTTGGGTACTTATATCGATCATCGTGGGCGCCGCAATGGGCTTCTCCTGACTCTCGGATTGATGGCGATCGGAACCGTTTCAATCGCATGCACGCCTTCGTACGCAACGATCGGGCTGATTGCGCCGATGCTGGTCGTCGCCGGGCGGCTGGTGCAGGGACTGTCGGCCGGCGTGGAGGCGGGCGGCGTCTCCGTCTATCTTTTCGAGGTTGCGACGCCTGGACATAAAGGTTCTACACGAGCTGGCAAGCGGCGAGCCAGCAAGTGGCGGTGATGTTCGCATCAGTACTCGGACTCGGCCTGACAATGCGGCTCACCGGCGATCAAATGACGCACTGGGGATGGCGAGTCCCACTGCTCGTCGGGTGCGCGATTATTCCGCTCTTGTTTCTGCTGCTGCGGTCGCTCAAGGAAACGCCGGAATTCCTTGAGCGCAAGCGCCGTCCGTCGCGGCGCGAGATTCTGCGCACGCTTGCGCGCAGTTGGAGGCTGGTCGTGCTCGGCACCTTGTTGACGATCATGAACACAGTCTCCTTTTACATGATCACGGCGTACACACCGACGTTCGGCGGCGCCGTGCTTCATCTGGCGGCGAGAGACAACATGATCGTCACGCTGTGCGTTGGCGCTTCCAATTTTTTCTGGCTTCCGATCATGGGTGCGGTTTCCGATAGAATTGGCCGGCGTCCGATGCTGGCCGCCGTCAGCATGCTGGCGCTGCTGACGGCTTATCCGGCGTTGTTGTGGCTGGTAAACGCGCCGTCATTCAGCCGGCTGATGGCGGTGGAATTGTGGCTCTCGTTCTTGTTCGCCAGCTACAACGGGGCGCTGATCGTGTTCCTGACGGAAATTATGCCGGCCGACGTCCGCACCGCCGGATTCTCTCTTGTTCATAGCAGCGCGACCGCCATCTTCGGCGAATTTACCCCTGCGATTTCAACCTATCTCATCCACGCGACCGGGAATCGTGCGATTCCGGGACTGTGGCTTTCGTTCGCCGCCGTCTGCAGGCTGATCGCGACTGCACTGTTGAGTTCTTCGCGCGTCGCGCAGTTTTCTGCGATGCACAACCGTGCGACGTAACCCTCGCACCACGAGTACGTATCGGTCCGCCCAGTTCGCTCACGGGCGATGATTTGCTTCATTCGTTGCTGATGATCGCGTTGACCGGCTAGGCCCACTGATATTCCAGCGCCTCATTCGGATGCCGGGCCGGAATGTTCGGACAGGGCGGTTACGAGGTTTTCGGGCGCATGGCGTCGCTGACGCGGATGACGCCCTCGCTCAATATGAGGGCCCGCAGCCCTCCGCGATGGATCAGGCCGCTCATCACGCCATGTAGTGTGAGGTCGTCCAAATGCTTGCACGGCTCGCAGAGGCGCGTGCCGCGCATGAGCACCGCGCCGACCCAGAATTCACGGTCGACGAGATGATTGAGCGGGACACTGGACGTCGCGATGTTGCGGCGGGTGTCGGCAGCGGCGACCTTGATCCCAAACCGTTCCCCCTCGGCGTTCCGCACGCCGCCCAAGAGCGCCTCGACGGCTTCCATCTCGATCAGCGTGACTTCGCGCCCGCCTTAGCTCGACTTTTTCGAGTAGAACCCGGTCCCGGCGAAATACCGATCGCCCTCGAGCCCGCGTCCCGGGAACGCCCGCACTTCGGTGATCGACTGCATCGGCGCCGACGCTTCCGCCGCGACATGGATGGAGATGACGGTGCCTTCCCACATGCGACGATCCTACCACGCTCCACGGCGTGTTATACGGGCGGTCGCCATCCATGGAAACGATTGCCGCACCTCCGAATGAGTAACGCTAGCATCTCGGCGTCGGGGCGTGATCACTCCAGAAACGGATTCCGTAATTCAGGGACTCGGTCTAGAGGTTCGAACGAGACCCGCTTGATCTGTGTCTCAATAGAATGTCGAAGAACGGCATCGTTCGGTGCATGCTGTAATGCTTCTGAATAGGCATGCGAGGCATCTTCGCGCGCCCCGCGTCTCAAAAGCAAGTTGCCCAATTCGATGTGGGCGAAAAACGCGCTAGGATCGAGAGCGAGCGATTGCCTCAACAATTGTTCAGCCTCTTGGAAATCCGGCTTTTCCGCATGGATCTTCGACTCTGCATCAAAATAAAATCCCGGGGCCAAGATGCTGCCGCAGGCACACGTTCCGCGAAAAATCAGTAGATTTCCGAAGCGGGCGCTAGGGACTGTGTCGCGTAAAGACTGGCTGTCCCAAAAAGGCTGCTTAGCCAGGAACTTGCTGTTGATCAGAAGACTTCCCGAAAAAACTGGTGAGCCAAGCCGAGTTTTGTCGCGCTTTGGGTCGCGGCCAAGCCAATCCACGTGCCGCGCGTTTAGCTCAGATTCGTTGGTCCCGTTTCCGTAGGCGTAAAAGGGAACTTCTCCAGCAGGCTCCAGAACCCGGTGGTAGTACGCTGCTAGTTCCTTGCCACGCTGTCCGACATCAATACCTTCGTCACTGAAGTATAGATACCCGTTCTTTGCCCCCCCTATGATCTCGTTGTAGTACTCCCATGGGCGTAAGACGGGCAGAGCCGATACTGCAGCCGCTGCAAAAGACGTGGCAACCGCGGCCTTCAACAGCTTTGACTTCGAATCAAACGCCATCTTCGTGGCAACTCCTCCAAAAATCGAGAGGAGAACCACAACAGGAAGCGCATGGCGGATACCTCCATAGGTAGACCCGCGCGCGAGCACAAGCAAAAAAAGGAGCAATGCCGCTAGGACTATGGAAAGCCCCACACTCCAGTCCTTTGGGAGTCGGCGTGCGAAAAATAAGAATAAGCCGATCAAAACGAGAATACCCAGACCGATCGGCAGCTTAAGAGCAATCACGCCGGGGAAGAAATACTTCGGTCCGGTCTTGAAATACGAGCGACCGAAAGCTGTCAGCGTGAAGGCGCGTCCCTCAAGGCCGGACCTAATGGTATCCGCAAAGCCCCAAAGATACGCGCGAGGTACCACATGAGTTGAAGCCATCTCCGTTAGCACAAAACGGTAGGCCGGCGACTGTACATCTCCGATTTTGTCTGCGAGTGAACGATTGAAGACCTCGCGCTCTGTGTTGCTCTCAGCGAACCGAAAAAGGTAAAAGCCCCATAAAACAATTAGAGCGCCGACAACCAATGCCGAGAGCTTTGCGAATCGAAAGAAGCGGGAATGTTCAGGCCGAGAGACTGGCACAGCGAAAGCAAGGGCTGTGCCCGTCAAAGCCACGAAGATGAAGAAAATAGGTGCAGAATGTTTTGTCGAGAGGGCTAGTCCGAGTGCTACCGAGCACGCGCAGAGGTCCGCCCAGGTCCAGTCCTGGAAGGCACGGACGGCGAGCACCAGAGCCGTGGCAGATAGGAGCGAAACTGGCAAATCCGTCATCACAATGGGCAAGTGCGCCGCAACGGTCGGATCAATGGCGAGAAAGAGCAAAGTCCCGAGCGCGATGCCGGGCCCAAAGGCCCTGCGCACGGCGAAGGCGAGCGCGATTAAGAGCAACCCGTTCAGCATCCACATTGCAATCCGTGCGCGTCGCTGCACGGAACTGAAATCATTATCGAGGTACACGTTTTGCTCTGCGAAATCGCGTTCGTCGGCCTTGTCAGCGAATGGGCGGATGCTACTCAGGCGAAAACCCGTTGCGGAGATGAGAGTTCCCACCCAGAGCTTGACGAGCGGAGGATGCTCCGGATTGATGCGAAAATCCGCGTACCGCACGTAAGAGACACCGGCAGCAATGTGATACGCCTCATCAATCGTGAAGCCGTCCAGCTGGGTTGCGATAGCGGAGCGGACGATGGCTCCTCCAACAATCAAAAGTAGAAGTGTGATGAATAGATTCCGGCTGACTACGCGTAGTCTCTGAGGCTCCGTTTGCGCTGCTACCAAGGCTCCTCCGCATACCCTGTTGAAGAGGAATCAAATGCAATAGAGGGCCCAATCGGACGAGATTGTAACACCAGCTTGGCAGCGGGTCTCCGACATGTTGGGCAGCACCATCCCATTAGTCGTGCCGCTGGGGGCGCGATCCGCAAAGACCGGATGAGCACGCTTGGTGAGCGCACCGGGCCACTCTCGGATCGGTCTCGGTAATGAGAGTCGATAGTGTTTATCGGAGATTCGACAGTGTCCAATCCTGATTATGGTCGGATAACGGGGAACTCTGACGTAACGCGATTAGGTAAGGGTTGCGGACAAGCCGTCCAGTGGCGAGCCGATTCCCGCCGGGTTGTGAGTGCTATCGCGATATTACGCCACGTGAAACTTTAAGGATGACGCTATGCGACGGCTCCGAATGCTTTCGCGTTCAAGCCCATCCAGTCGCAGGCCGCTATACGGGACTACGCTGGTTTGGCCAACGGGTGTGCTTTCTCTTCCCACTTAGGAGCGTTCAAGCCCATCACGAGGAGCCACAGGAACGCCGATCCTTCCACGAGGAAGGCGGAGGCCATAGCGTAGGGGGACAAATAGTTTGTGAGCGTCGGGGACAGAAAGGTCAGCCAACACAAGCCCGCGATCGCCGTCAGTGCACTCAGAAACCGAGGCAGGAAGGTCGAACTGAGAATCAGGTAGCTGATCAGGAGCCAATAGAATCCGTGAAATCCGAGGCCGATGTTCACGCTGTGAGGTAGAACTTGAAGAAGCAAAATGGTGACTGCCACGAAGTTGAAGGACGCCGCGAGCAAAGAAAGGCGCCTGTGTACCGGCTTAAAGATGTAATAGAAGAGCAGCGATACAGCGATCATGCACGAGACCTCTATAACGCCCCCTGCGATGTGCGCTGCGAAACTCAACCTGCCGCGAGCGAAGAACTCGGTGAATGTTGACGTCAGTACAAGAAATAGAAAAAGGACACCAGCCATTCTGGCCTTGAAACGCGGTGACATTTCAGCAATCCGTTTCATCATCACTGCTGTTCTCATACTCTTTCCTACTTACGCGAGCGATTGAATCAGGCGTTCAAGCAAATCAGAGCGGGCTTCCCGATCAGAAAGCCCAGCGCACAGCTCCGAACGATAGGCGGTGGCTTTCATGCGGCACGGGCCTGCTCCTTCCATCGTTGAACGTCCACGCCCATCACGAGCAGCCATAGCATCAGCGCTAATTCCGCGAGGAAGCCGAGGCCCAGATTGTAGGGTGACAGATAGTTTGCGAGCGGTGGGAATAGAAAGGTCAGCCAACCCAGACCGGCAACCGCCATCAGCACGCCCAGAATTCGAGGCAGGAAGCTCGACTTGAAAATCAGGTAGCCGATCAGGAGGCAATAGATTCCGAAAAATACGAAGCAGATGCTGACGCCCTGACCGTACAATTCGAGAAACAGAGACGCCTGTGCCTGCAACTGTTCCACCTTAAAAACGCTCAGGTACTGGCTGCCTCCCAAGACGACAAGCGGGGCGAGTTGAAAGACGCTAGCGAAAGCAAGAATGGCACATCCCACGAGGCTGATGAACGCCGCGAGTAAAGAAAGGCTCTTGTTCACAGGCTTAAATAAGTCATAGAAGAGAGCCGTCACCGCGACATAGCACGCCGTAGCGATGAGGCCAGTTGCTATCCCCAACCGAAATAAAGACTGGTGCGCCAGGATGTTGTTCGCTGTAGACGCGGCGTCGCCATACATAACAAGGCCTTTGAGGAAGAGCATGCTGAATACCGCCGTCAGAAAGTAAAGCAAGTAAACGACACCGGTAATCCTAGCCCTGGGCCGCGGCGACGCTTCTGCAATCCGTTCTAACATTACAGCTGTGGTCATATTGGTTTCCCGCGAGGAGATTCGCCGTCTGGGATCACGATACTAATCCTGTCAATCAGCTGTCTGTGCAATTCTAAACAGTTTCGAACTGTTGATTCGCAGGAGTGGGAGTCTGGTGGCGCGACCCCCAAGATCGGATGGAGTTTGCGACGCTTCCTAACTGGCGAAATCAGGTGTGGCTGTTGAAAGACTCACTCACCAGAAAATGGTCAAAAAACTTTGCGCTAGGATGCCCTACAAACGACGTTCTCGTTTTCCTGGACATTTTGTATCCCCCAAATTTTGCCTGTTTTGGGAAAAATGGAGTTTTTCAACAGCCACAGGCCATAGCACTCGCGACTCAAGAAGTGAAGAGGGTGTCCCGGATTCTGGTCGTGTCACGGGCTACCCGGAAGTAATGCGTCAATCCAAGCACTGCAGAGCAGAACCTCAGACAGGTTTCCCGCTCCCCTAACGCATTCAAGGTAGCCGGTCATTCCCTGTGTCCCCAACAATTCGCTGTCACTGCTTTGCCGCGGCAGTAGCCACCTCTCGATGCCCTCCCAGCGTATCCTGTCTGCCCCAGTTCTCAATCGCCAGTTCAAGACCTCAGCACAGCCTATTCAGGCAAGAAAGGACGGGGTCATGCAAAACGGCAGCCTTAGCAGAGAGCGACGGAAGCGGAGCTCGGATGTTTGGTGCTACCGATGGTGGGAGTCGGGTCCAACCGGCAGGAGGATACACCGTCGAATCATTCTCGGTACGGTAGAGCAACTTCATGACAAACGGGCGGCGAACCAGGCGACGGTGGGGCTGCGAAGGGAAATCAACTCGCACGACATCCGCACGAAGACGACGTTGATGACCGTGGCACAGTTAGCGGACCATTTTCGTCAACGGGAATTGCTCGACAGCAACACGCGGATTACCTACTCCACCAAAAAAGCGTATGCCGGCTACTTGACGAAATGGATTGTGCCGCGCTGGGGACCGAATGCACTGCAGCACATCAAGGCCAGAGAAGTGGAGTTGTGGCTGGCGAGTGTGCAACGCGCACGAAGCACGCGCGCGAAAATCCGCAATGTGATGAGTGTGCTATTCAACCATGCACGCCGGTACGATCTCTTCGATGGCAACCCTATCCAATGGGTGCGCTAAAGCGCCAAACGCCGTAGTGCTCCCAATGTACTTACGATTGAAGAAGTACGGCATTTACTGGCAGCCCTACCGCCGCGAGAAAGAATCCTGGTGTTCTTGGACGTAAGCACCGGGCTGCGACAGAGCGAACTGTTCGGTCTCCAATGGCAGGATATTGATTTCGAAATCGGAGAGCTCAGAGTGACGCGATCGGTGGTAGGGTCAGGTGGTCGGCACCTGCAAGACCGAGGCCTCTCAAAAGGCCATTCCACCTCACGAGGACCTGATCGAGGCCCTGAAGGGCTGGCGCCAGCAGAACCCCTACAAGGAGGCGCAGCATTGGGTGTTTGCCAGTCCGAGTAGCGGTGGAAAAAATCCGTACTGGGGACAACAGCTGATGCGCCGGGACATACGCCCGGTTGCCGAGAAACTGGGGATCACCAAGCGCATCGGATGGCATACCTTCCGGCACACGTATTCCACATTGCTTCGGGCCGTCGGAGCGGATCTGAAAGTAATGCAGGAACTGCTGCGACACTCGACGATCCGCGTGACCTTGGATACTTACACCCAGGCGGTGACAGCCGCCAAGCGTACAGCCCACACCGCGGTAGTCTCGCTGATTGTTGGAAATGTCGAATAGAAGCGTCTACGGCAAGAAGGGGAGCGATCAGCCGTGTAGGCCGGGGTTGAACGTAAACATTGTTATAGGGGAGCTGTGCGCGGAATTTGACGCCTAGCGCGGAATTTGTACCTTTTTGTGCCCACGCGAAAATTCTTCCACCGGCGTAAGTGCTTGATTAGAAATGGCGGGGACGACGAGACTCGAACTCGCGACCTCTGCCGTGACAGCGCTTGATATCAAACGGTGTCGGCGGACATCTTTTGATATCTCAAGGTACGGGATGTCACTTCTTATCGTCCCCTTATTGTACCCAGATTTTGGCGGGGTTACTGAATTTCTCGCACCCATTTCAGCATAACTTTCCGGGTTGCTACAATCCGGGAGCCATCGCGCTGCGACCTCGGAGCGAGGTGTCTTACTGCTACGACTTGTAAGGCTTGCGCGTCAATCCCTGGCCGGCAGGAACAACACAATTTCGGTCCGATTGGTCCGCCTATGGGTCTATAATCCGCGCAATGGCATCCTTATGCGGCATGGCTTCGAAGAACCTGGAGATGTACAGGACATTCGCCTTGTAGTCGACACCATCCCTACGTTGGCATGGTCCGCTGATCCGGACGGCTCCGCAGACTTCTTCAATCAGCGTTGGCTGGACTATACGGGTCTATCTGCAGAGCAAGCTTTGGGCTCGGGATGGGAGGTTGCGATCCATCCAGACGACCTGTCACGAATTCTGGAAACATTCCGGCAAGCTTTGAATTCTGTAAAGCCGTACGAAGTGGAGGGCCGCTTCCGCCGCTTCGACGGCGAATTTCGCTGGTTTCTCTTTCGCGGTAGTCCTCTGCGCGACCGATCGGGGAAAGTCGCGAAGTGGTACGGAACAAATACTGATCTTGAGGAGCGGAAGCGTGCTGAAGATGCCCTTCGGAAAAGCGAGGAGCGGTGGAGATCCGTCTTTGAGAATTCTGCTATCGGCGTTGCGCTAACTGACCTCAGCCGCCGCTTTCTGGCCACCAATCACGTCTTCCAGGCGATGGTGGGATACACGGAGGAGGAACTACGCACAGTTAATTTTATGGACTTAACGCATGAGGACTACCGCCAAGCCAACTGGACGCTCATCACCGAGTTGGTAGAGGGAAAGCGACGCCAGTTTCAGATCGAGAAAAAGTATCGCCGCAAGGACGGCAGTTCGATTTGGGTAAGCAACAACGTTTCTCTTGTGCCGGGCACCGAGAGGGTGCCGCGATTCATAATGGCGCTCTCCGAGGATATTACACAGCGCAAACGGGCCGAAGAAGCTCTACGGCGGAGTGAGGGTTTTTAGCGGAAGCACAGAAATTGACCCACACCGGCAGTTGGGCGGCGCAGGTCTATCAGATGGAAAACGCCTCTTGGTCAAACTTCTATTGGTCAGAGGAATTGTACCGGATCTTCGGCTTCGATCCCGGTCCCACGCCACCATCCGAGGTCGAGATAGGCGGGCGGCTGCACCCGGAGGACGTGCTTTGTAACAGACCTGTGGTCGAGCAGGCTATTCGAGACAGAAGCGACTTTGAGGTCGACTATCGGCTTGTTCTGCCAAACGGCGCGGCCAAGTACATTCACGTGGTTGGACACCCGATAGTGAATGCTTCTGGTGATGTCATTGAAATAGTCGGTACGGCGATGGACATCACAGAGCGCAAACGTGCCGAAGATGCCCTGCGCGCGAGCGAAGCATCCTTGCTCTATGCCCAACGGTTAACCCGGACCTGCAGTTGGAGACACGATGTCTTATCAGATAAGGTGACAGTCTCCCCGGAAGGGCTTCTAATGTACGGCATTCAAACCGAAGATGACGCGTCGTCGGCTGATTTCTATTTCAAGAGGATGCATCCCAAAGATCGGCCCGAGGTCGAACAAGCTTACGCGGCGGCTTTGCTTAAAAAAACTGATTTTGAGGCAGATTTTCGGATTGTTCGTCCGGACGGAACGATCATAAACACCCGCAGTATCGGCCATCCGATCCTGAACGAACACGGCGACGTCGTGGAATTTGTCGGGGCCTCAATAGACGTCACCGAACACCACCGCGCGGCGCAAGCTCTGCGGCGAAGCGAGGCGTATCTGGCGGAGGCGCAGAGACTAGCCAAGACGGGCAGTTGGGCCTACAACCCTGCCGCGGAGAAGGCGATTTACTGGTCCCACGAAATGCTACGAATGTTTGGATTAGATCCTCAAAGAACCAATCCTCCAGATGGGGAAGAGTTCCTTCGACTGATGCACCCGGAAGATCGCGACAGATTTAATGAACTCTATGAAAGATCCAGAGTTCAGAAAACAGACTGGAACGCGGACTACCGCGTTGTTCTTCCCGATGGAGCCATCAAGCACCTTCATGTTGTCCACCATCCAGTCTTGAACGAGTCGGGCGACCTCGTGGAGAATTTTGGGACCGCAATAGATGTCACCGAACAGGCGCAGGCCAGGATTGAATTGGAGAAAGCTTTTGAAGAGATTAGACGCCTGAAAGACCGTCTTCATGACGAGAATCTAGCTCTCAGGGAGCAAATTGATCAGGTCTTCATGTTTGAGGAGATCGTGGGCTCTCTCAAACATCGCCACGCGACGGGCTCATTCTGTTTTCGTTTGCGAATCCTTTGCGGAAAGGGACTTCAGTTCCAGCGATTCTTGATCGCCATCAACCACTTCGATCTCCTTGCCTTTGTCCTCGTATTCTTTCAGAAAATCCGCATCCTCCCACGCCTGCTCGTCAACACTTTCCCAGCTAAATACCTTGTATTTCCCGGGTGCCAGCCCACGTATTTCGAAATGGCCGTATTGGTCCGTCAGACCCGATTTGTACAGCCGCAGAAATTTTCGTTTCTCCTCTTCCGGAATGACCACCACCCACGCGCCGACAACGGGGAGGTCGTCCTGACTTAAGACCTGGCCCTGTACTCGTGCTCCTCGCGAACTCAGGGTAATCTCCAAATTCGCGCTGCCGCCTCTCACGCGTAACTCCACGTCCGGCAAAACGGTCTCGCCAAATCTTACTTCTTTGATGTAGCAGTCTTCCGACAGGCCACTCACGTGTACCCGGAATGTTCCATCAGGCACTTCCTTCAACGTGAACTGCCAACCTTCTTCGATCCTTGCGTCCCTTCCGCCGATGCCGAATCTGGTCTGTACCGCACGCAACGACACCGAACCTTCATCCTTCCCCACACTTGGCTTGCCTTCCCAATTAATTCTGCCCGGTATGGTCACTCCTGTGTTCACGCTGAGCACCAAACCATCCACGTCGGAAGAGATCACGTCTAGGTCCTGCTGCGTGGAGTACATCTTTCCTTCATCAAAAACCATGGCGAAAACCGTGTATTCGCCGGGCGCGACTTCTGGCAGCTCGAATGAGCCGTCGGCCTTCGCCACGTTGTTCGTGCTGACTCCGAAAGAGTTCGTTTCCTGCTTCCTCGGCAGCACCAGCACTTGCATCCCGCGAGTTGCGTGCTTCGACACCAGATTCGTTACTTTTCCGCGGATTCGATAAACTTGTGTCTGCTTCATCAGAAAGTCGATTGACGGAATCTCCTCACCCTCCTTTACGGTGAGCGATGACGCTTTGTCCGGTTCCAGCGCGCTAGGGTAATAAACTCGTGCGTAACCCTTCTCATTGGCGTTGCCCGCCCCACTGAACTCCTTTTCGCCAACCACGTGATTCCATTCCATCTGCTCCGCGCTTACGTAATAATGCCCAGGCGCAAGGCCGAAAAGGCGGAACTCACCCAAATCGTTCGATTGCACTTCGGTTACTGGAGTCAATTCCTGGTGCCCATCTCTGTAGCTGTGCTTCAATGCATCGACCATCACGTTAGCCATCGGCGCGCCATCTTCATCGAAGATTCGTCCGCTGATCACTCCGGCGCGACCCATCTTGAACAGCAGATCCGACAGGTTTTGCCCTGGTTGCAAGTTGACGATCGCGCCTGGATCACTGGGCTTGTGCTGCCCATATTCCACGTCGAAATATCCGTTTCGGGATACCTTCAAGTGATAGTGCCCCGCCGGAACATTTTTCAGCAGGAAGCGTCCGTCCGCGCCGCTCTTCGCCGCGATGGTGTGTTCCGACTCCCTACCATCACCCTCCGCCCACAGATGGACCGTTGCTCCTTTCAGAGGAGCGCCGTCAGCCTTCCCGACCACCATCCCGCTGAGCGTGCACGTCTCGGCTGTCGGGTCGATCTTCGTGGTTGAAATTGGGGGAGGAGTCTGTGCCTGTAATTCGGTTGCGCAGAAGAGAAGGACCACAACTAGGTACCAACGCAGTTGGCTCTCTAGAAACATGAGCTTTCCCCACGCTATGAGTATATGCACGTGCTGAGACCTATTCCAACCAGCCCAAGTCGGCACGTTATGGGTCCCGGAAAACGCCGTACGCGTCCACATGGATTTCATGTTTCCGAGTACGCCACTAACCGGGACTTATCAGCCGCAGAAGCACGCGTCACATTCCTAGATCTGTTTTCGTGCTACGGTTTGACAGTGCTTTCCAGATTGCTGACTGCCATCCACATGGTCGGATTGCTGGCGCTTATTCCCTATTCGGCTCAGGCGCAGAAATCCACTGCGCGCAGGCTTCCTCCTGCGGAGTCTCGACGGGCATGAAAACTACTACCGGCATTTTCTTCTGGGTCCTCCTTGCCTTGCTGGGTCTAACCTCCGCGATTCTATGCATCGCTCCGCCTTCTCTCGGCGAATGGCTAGGCCTTCTCTACGTGGGCACAGTCTATGGAGTCTTGCTCGGCGTTTATTTCGTCGCCTGTCGCGGTATTCGCTCTGGCACGAAACTCGCCACTTTGGTGATTGTCTCTGCGGTCGCCTGGCCGATTGCATATTTGGGTGCGTTCTGGGCAGCGGGGGACATTCCGGGAGGAACAGTTCATCACGGCGATGCTGTCGATCCCGCGTTTCCTCTTATTGCTTTTGGCGGTGTGCTGGGCGGTGTCGCCTTGCTGGTACCTGTACTTTTGCTTCTCAAGCCTTCGTCGGTCAGCTGGCGTGCTGCACTCGTGAAGGCGACCTTAGGGATTCAGCTAAGCGGAATCGTTGGTGGGATTGCTTGGGAGCTTGGGCCCACTCTGGGCGCAGCAATCTGGAGTCTGCTTCCGATAACGCCTCTTGCCCAGATCCGGACGGAGCAGTCTTACGGTATGGCTGCACTCTTTTTTGTCTGGCAGCCGATGATCGCGCTGTTTATCGGGTGGGCTACTTCCGAAAAGCAAAGGTCTGTTCCAATACAGGGCAGAGAGGAGTAATAGGAGGTATGGGCACCAGCGCCTCACACGAGTAACAGCCTCGGTCGCCGAGCTTTTCTGCTGTTGCTCGCCGGCCTTGTGATTCTCTCGTTGACGCGAATAGTCCCGGTCCGCTTGCGCGAGGCTCACCGCGAACGTCTCGCCGCGAAGAAGAGAGAAACCAGGCCAGCATCCGTGGATGTTCCCGTAGCGCAACCGATGAGCGAGGAACAAGCCCTGATCCTCAAGGAAATCGGAGATTATCAGCCCGGCCATGCAGTGAAGAGTATCGAGATGGTCTCCCACGAGAAGGGCTTTGAAAGAGCGGGCAGTGTATACTTCAGTACGCTCTACACGAAGACCGGCGAGCAGGTTCCCCAGTGGCCGGTCGCGCCCAGGCAATATATCTCCGTTGTCGTTCAGCAATACCCCAACAGCGCGTGGGCCCAGTACTTCGCGGAGTATCCCCAGGGAATGTACATCTCGCCTGACGATCCCAAGCCGCACGCCCTCGTAGCACAATTCAACAATAAGCTAAGAAGTAGCCAACTCACCCGGGCCCCCGGCCAAACAGCGATTCCCCTTTACTACATGTGGCCTAGTGGCAACTGTGTCGTCACAATTGATTACCGTACTCCAGACGAAAACCTAGAGATCGTGCGAGCGTATCTCGAAAAATATCCGAGTTCGATTCCCTGATATTTCGAGGCTCTCCACAGATCATTCCGCACGCAGCCAATCCTTCGACAACTCCTGAGAAACGCCGTTCCCGTCAGTGAAGCACTACTTTACGCCACTCTTCAGACATTGCGACTGATTACTAGGACGCCTCCAAAATTGTGCCGATGGCAGCAATTCAGTAAAATGACGATTGCTGCCAACGGGTAAGCCATTTGATTGCTGAGATAGTGCCGGAGTGGTACGACATCGAGGGGAGGAAGGTTTTTCGCCCCGACTCGCGACGAAATAGCGGATTCCAGCCGACCTTCCCAGCAGGCCGTTTCATCAGCCAGCCACTCAAGCACTGGTGCTCTGACTTTCCAGACCTGCGGCGTTTCCTTGTCGGGTGCAAATATGTGTCTGACCAAGAGCAGTTCGGAGAACGAGATTACTGGCAGCCTCCCGAACAGTTTGAAGAAAACAAAAAGGGAGACTGTGAGGACTTTGCATTGTGGGCTTGGAGACAACTTCTCCACCTGAACTATCCAGCCAGATTCGCCTTGGGAAGTGCTGGTCGATACGGCGAAGGACATGCTTGGGTGACTTTTCAAAGAGATGGAAAGGCCTATCTCCTAGAACCGCTCAGTTCGGCAGTAGGGCTTAAACTACCCCGACTGTCCGTCATCAGATACAAGCCAAAATTCTCGATATCGTGGGACGGAGAAAAGGTCTCCTACTTCAAGCACGAGGATAGGAAAATCAGTTGGTCCCTGAAGCAGATTACGTTGCTTGTTGGAGAGTGGCTCTTCTTCTGGCTCAATTTTTGGGGAAAGTTCGCAATGTCGCTGACTCGCCGCAGGGCGAAGCCAAGTCCTGAGTAACGACGTTCCCGTCAATATGGATTTCAAGTTTCCGAGTACGACTAATCAGACTTGGGCACTGGAATCTCTTCGCCTATAGATGGCATCATCGATGAAAATCGCGCGAATCATTTCTGGGCTTCAATTAGCTATTTTTCTCTGTTGCAGGCTAGCCAATATTCTTTGCTGCAGGCTGGATTTGATCTTGGGTTTACGGAATATTGTTCTCGCTGGCGCTTCCGTTCGGCCGACAATTGCTCGATCTCTTCTGGTGAAATCTTGGTGTGCACCTCTTTTAGATATTCGTCGCACTGCTGAATCCATGCGTCTCTTTCGGGAGATGGCGGATCTGCTTGCCTTTCGACCTTTTCCTCTTCAAGAATGAGCATGTGGCACCACAACTCTTTTTTAGTCGTCACGTTGCACCTCTGCTACTGCGGGAATTTATTATAGAGGCTTTTTCCTGTCTTGCTGAAGGTAACGGGTCCAAACGAGCAGGTCCAACAAGTTGACCGGACTTATCTTCGATATACATGACGCGCATTGAGAGCATGACCTAATCTAGTGCGGTCCGCTGGGAGTATCCAAACTTGTGTCAAGTCCCGAGAAACGCCGTACCCGTCAACATGGATTCAAGTTTCCGAGTACGCCACTAACCA
>Ga0210392_10000949_pt1 | contig 15922 bp, 19 predicted proteins | sample IncBWC30OmetaG_FD_161057 | JGI IMG/M metagenome (GOLD analysis project Ga0210392, IMG submission 161057) | Forest soil microbial communities from Barre Woods Harvard Forest LTER site, Petersham, Massachusetts, United States - Inc-BW-C-30-O ...
CCATCCTTGAAAGCCGCGAAGACCCAAGGTTCAATCAGTCGGGCTTGATCGCTTGCTTAGAGTTTCAGGGTAACGCTCAGGGAAGATATCTTCTCGATCTGGGCATGGACCCCACCCTCATTCCCGACCCGCTTAGAGACTACTTTATCAACGCGTGGCTGATTGGGCGGCACATCATTAAGGTCCAGCTTGCCCCCTCGCCGCGCAAGCGCCACCAATATTACGCCACCAGTTTCGAGAAGGTTCCGGGCAATCCTTGCGGCAATGGCCTGCCGGATTTGCTGGCGGATATTTCAAGTGTGATGAATGCGACCCTGCGGTCGCTGGTCAACAATCTCTCGATCTCCTCCGGTCCTCAAGCGGTCATCAACGATGATCGCTTGAGCGATGGCGAGGATGGCGAGCAGATGTACCCGTGGAAGCGCTGGCATGTCAAATCTGATCCGTTCGGGAACAACACCGAAAAAGCGGTCGAGTTCTTCTCGCCTGCTAGCAATTCTCAGGAGCTTCTTCAGGTCTATATGGCGTTCTCTGGTTTGGCTGACGAACACTCAGCGATCCCGAAGTTCATGACCGGCAACCCGCCTGCGGGCGGGCTGGGGCGCACTGCATCAGGGCTGAGCATGCTGATGCAGAACAGTTCCAAGATACTTCAGACTGTCGCTAGCAACATCGACCGGGACGTGATCGAGCCGGTGCTGATGAGCCTGTACGACATGGTGATGCTGACCGACGAGACGGGGATACTGACCGGCGAAGAAAAGGTGCGGGTGTTGGGTGTGCAAGTCGCGCAACAGCGCGAAACCCAACGCGCCCGTCAGCTTGAGTTCCTGCAACTGACTGGCAACCCCATCGACATGCAGATCATTGGACCGAAGGGCCGGGCGCAGGTGTTGCGCAATGTCGCTACCGAAATTGGGTTACCCGGCGAGAACATCGTGCCATCTGACGAAGAGATGGATGCGAAGGAAAAACAAGCACAAATGATGGCCCAACAGCAGGGGATGGTTGGGCATGCGATGGGGCCAAATGGACCGCCCGGACAAGGTGGACAGCCCGGCACACCGCAAGCAGGGCCTCCATCGGGCGGTGCGCCGGGCGGTGGTGGACCCCCTCAACCGCCGCCCGGTCAGCCGCAAGGGCAGACCCGTGATCAAGGGCCGAGGACAAACTTGGTCAACACCAATGCGGGCGGCGGTGCGCCCATAGCGGGAGGTCCACAATGAAGGACGAGCAGCTACGCCAGCAAGCCGAAGCGCGCCGCCCGCTGATCGAGCAATGGCCGGAAGCGATCCCGTCTGGCTACATCGCGTCAGATGACGCGGTTTTGTACCTCAGACAACGGTTTGGCAAGGCGCTGACCACGGAAAAACTGAACGCGTTTGAGAGCGGGCAATCAGGGCCGCGCCCGCTCAGAGTGGGCAAACTGATCTGTTACGCCTTCGATGAGGTCGATCTATGGGCCTACCGCATGCTGACCGGCGTGCCTGCGTCGTGGCGGGAGACGGAGGGCCGGGTCAGCATGGTGCCGCGACTGAAGTGGGAAGACTTGCCAGTGGAGGAACGGCGCTCGTTGCCGCCCCTCGTGGACGAGGACGAGGAGTAACCCAGATGCCAAGGATCAGAGGAATGAAGGGACCGGGCGCAGCAAAAATGGGCGGCGGCGGGCGTAAGCCGGGAGCGCCGCCGACGATGATGGCGGGTAAGCCTGCTGGCGGTCCCCCCGCTGGCATTGGCGCTGCCCCGCCGCCGCGTCCAATGCCGCCCAAGCCGCCGATGGGCGCGGGTGCGCCTCCTCCCATGCCGGGTGGCAGCGGCGGGGGTTTAGGTCCTCCGGGCGGCGGTGGCGGTATGGGCGGCTCAGGCGGGTTTCAAAAGGGTGGCCCCGCCAAGCGGTTTGAGAAGGGCGGTGCGGTCGGTATCGGTGGCGCGGACACCAAGCCGCGTGTCAAGGGTGGACGCGACCACGAGTAACGAACTCACGTGAGTAACTTTTTCCAGTATGACGACCTTCAACTGGAACTCGATCTAGGAGATAGGAACATGGGTAAAGAGATGAGCCGGTCGGAGAAGCCCGATTTTTTCGCCAAGGGCGGCACTGGCAAGATGTTTGAGAAAGGCACTGCGCACGAGGCGCTGTCGGGCGTATCGGGCAAGGCCAGCAATGGCGGCGCTTCGGGCGAGGTGGCTGACCGGATCGGCCCGGAGAAGGAAGCCTACACCGAAGGCGTGCGGATGGCTGAAGGTGGCGGCTCCAACGAGATGTTCGGCAAGGGCCACGCGGGTAAGAAGGTGCCGAATATCAGTGGAAAAGCCTCACAAGAGGGTTGACTTTTAACTCAATCCATGCGTGTAGCGTAGGTTCCTGATTTGGTCCCGTTCGTTCCCGTACTGTTCACGGGCAGAAACTTTTAGGGTGACGACATGACGATCCCGTACAATACGGACCACGGCACCCGTAACGCCGTGCTGGCGGAACTGGCGGCGGACGTGGTTGCCGCTGGCGGGACAGTGCAGGGCATTATCGCCTCCACTGCCGGGGAGACGCAGCCGAATTGGGTGCTGTTCCTCAATCGGATCATTGCCGGGGCGAATGGGGTTGGCGGCGGCGCGGCCATCCCGGCTTATGTCAGTCTGGACTATAGCGCTTTTCAATCGGTAGTTAAGGCGGTTCAAGCTAAGCTCTCTACCCCGCCGCCCGCGCCGACCAACACGGTGCTGCCGGTGGCTTCGTTCACCAGCGGCACTGGCGCGTTGGGTTCTGTCGCTACTTCCACCAACGGCACGTGGACCGGCTCGCCCACGTTCACGTTCCAATGGCTGCGCAGCGGCGCGAACATCGCCGGGGCGACGGGGGTGAGTTATACTTTTGTCGCGGCGGACAGCGGCAACACCATCTCACGTCGAACCACCGGCACTAATGCGGGCGGCACGCTGTCAGTGGTGTCGAACACGCTGGATGCGACATGAACGTGGTGCTTAGAAATTTCCCCAAGCCGCCGCTGGCGGTGGTTCACGCGGACTGCGGTCTGAGTGAGCGCCGGGAGATCGTGGCGCGGATATGCGACCGGACCAACGAGATTTTGGAGTACTGCTTTGGGCTGGAAAGCTCCAAGGTGCTGGTTCCGGCGCAATCGAACATTGACGAGCGCATGCCCTTGTATTTCCTGCGTCCGTGTGTTGAGTATATCAATATGATCATCATGACGCAGGGTTTGGATGTTCCGTTGCTGGCGATGCCCGGCGACAACATGGACTACCATCGCTTCGTGCCGCTGACGCGGGAGATCGCGGAAGCGTTGAACGCGATCATTGAGGAACTGTGATGTACGTGGGGGACAAGATGGATATTGGGCAGGCGGTTCGACGGCTTCTGAGTGGCGGGCGCATCCGGCGCGCGGGGTGGAACGGCAAGGGGGTGTACCTCTTTCTTGTCCCCGGCTCCACGTTCACCGTTGAGGCCGACAGGCCGATGGGCAAGGCATGCCCCGAGTTGGTCGGCAAGGAGATCGACTACCATGCCCATGTGGACATGAAGACGGCACAGGGGTATGTGGTGCCGTGGCTTTGCTCGCAGGCCGACCTGCTGGCGGACGATTGGGAGAATGTGGATGGATAAGAAATCTGAGCAACGCAAAGATCACAAAGAATGCGGCGACACCGATATCGGGGTTCACGACTATGGCGCGGGCGGCAAGCGCGAGCAGTTAGCCGGGCTGTGGAGCATCCCCGGCAAGGAGGTGGTTGGGCTTGGCCCCGAGCGGATCATGACCAACTGCTACTGCAAGGAGGAGCCGGGCGAGAAGAAAGACAAGCCTGACCTGATGGATCAGATTATCGAGCATGGCCCGCCGCTCCTCAATACCTCAAAGCCTCATCGAGTGGTTTGATGCGGGTTACGACGTGAGCGAGGAGCGGGATGAATATATCAGGGCGACTTACTCACTGAGTAAGGTTAGCCCGGATGCGTGGGCGACGTTCATAGAAGCGTTCAAGATGTTTACGTTGTACGAGTACGAGCGGTCGTTATCGGCTCCTGCACATGAGGTGCAGATCAATATTGGGCAGAACAGGCGGATGCGGGATTTGCGGGACGACTTTATCCATATCGAAAATCTGGCGAACAAACTGAAGAAGTAAAATGGCGGACACGATCCAAGGGCATGAGGCAGTCGGTGGCGCAACCAAGCGGGGAGCGCCCGACCAAAGTGTGAAGGTTCCTGACGGGGTGCGCGCCGCGTCAGAGCGCGCCAACGCGCTGATTGCGCAAGCCAAGGAGGCGAAAGCCGCCAACGCTGCGTCTGGCGCGGATCAACCGATTGGCGCAACCGCCCGCCCTCCAGTGCCGAATAGTCCGCCGAGCGGCGTGATTATGGAGAATTTCGACCCGCACAATCCGCGCCCGCCCGAGCCGGGCGATCCGCGCCTGACCACGGTGCAGTCGCAGACTACGGCTCCCCCCGCGCCGACCCCGCCAACGCCCCAAACCCCAGAGGATTGGGAGCATCAGTTCCGGTCGCTGAAGGGGCGTTACGACCGCGAAGCCGAAGAGAAGCGCAGGCTGAACCAGCAGATCGTTGACATGCAGCGGCTGATTGCGCAGGTCGCCCCGCCGTCTCAGCAAGAGGGATCGGGGGTAAGGTTTAATGTCCAACCCCCGCCACCCGGCAGACGGGTGACGCAGAAAGAGATTGACGAGTTTGGTCAAGAGTTGATGGATGTGGTGGGGCGGCGCGCGGCAGAGGTGTACGAGCCTTTGCTGGCGCAAGTCGCTCAAGAGCTTCAACAGGTGAAGCGTCAGGTTGGCGGGGTGCAGAACACCGTCGTCTACGACGCTCGCGTGAAGATGTACGAAGACCTAGCAAAGGAGGTGCCGAACTGGGATGCGATAAATAATAGCCCACAGTTTGGCGCGTGGCTGGATCAGATTGATCCGATCTCGCGTCAGACGAGACGTAGCTTTTTGAATGCTGCTCACAACTCAAACCTGACGGGTCAGGTTGTGGACATTTTCAGAGGCTTCCTATCTGATGTGGCGGTACGACAACCTGCGAACGGCGCAGGTCAGCAACCGGGCAACGGGGCGGTTACTCACGTGGGTAACCCTACCACCCCGCAGGTTGACCTCATGCAATTCGCAGCACCGGGCCGAGCCAAGACGGGGCAAACGAATGTCCCCCCCGAGAAGCCGATCTTCAACGCGACGGACGTTACCCAATTTTACCGCGATAAGACGGCTGGCAGGTATGCCGGGCGAGAGGCAGAGGCGGCGGCAATCGAAGCCGCTTTGTTTGCAGCGGGAAATGAGGGGCGCATCATCCGTCGTTAGGATCAATCGAGCCTAACGGAGATGACAAATGGCTCTCGGACTTGCCGGTTCCGGCACAACCCCTCCTATCTACCCTCCGGGTAGTACTTCGACTGACTATGTAGCTGCTGGTTTTATCCCCGAAATCTGGTCGGGTAAGCTGATCGAAAAGTTTTACGCCGCCACGGTTCTGGCGGCGATCAGCAACACCGACTACGAAGGCGAAATCAAAAGCTACGGCGACCGGGTTAAAATCCGCACCAAGCCGACGCTGGTGATCAACAACTACTTGGTCAACGGCGACTTGGCCCTTCAACGCCCCGCTGGCAATGCGGTGGAGTTGACCATCGATCAAGGCAAGTATTTCGCCGCGATCCTTGACGACGTGATCGAGAAGCAGTCGGACATCAACAACCTCTCCATCTGGGCGGACGACGCGTCCGAGCAGATGAAGATCACGGTCGATACCGACGTGCTGTTGTTCCTGATGAACCAAGCCAACCCCGCCAACATGGGCGTGGCGGCTGGGGCGATCTCGGGCAACATCAACCTCGGCGTCACCGGCACCCCCGTGGCGACGGTGGGGCGCAACCCGGCGACGGGGCAGGTCGAGATCATCGACGTGCTGTTGCGCATCGGGCAGGCGCTGGACGAACTCAACATCCCTGAGACGGGGCGTTGGATCGTCATGCCGACATGGGCGACGTTCCAACTCAAGCGTTCGGAACTGCGCGAAGTGTTCGTCTCGGGCGATCAGGTTTCTATCCTGCGCAACGGCAAGTTCGGCCAGATCGATAGGTTCACCATCTACGCATCCAACCTGCTTCCGTTCGGCGTTGCTGCCGGATTGGCGGCGGGCGAGTGGGTGATCTATGGCGGTCACGCGCATGGGCTGACCTTCGCTTCGCAGATGACCAACGTCGAGACGATCCGTTCGGAACGTACGTTCGGTCAAATCTTGCGTGGGTTGCAGGTGTATGGCAGGCAGGTTCTCGATAATAAGGCGATCTGCCAAGCCATCGTGACGCAGGCGGGTCCGTAGCGCTCCCGTAGTGCTACTCCCAGTACCTGCTAGGCCCCGACGCACACGGCCTTCCGTGCGTCGGGGCTGATTACACGATGGGCTAACTCTTGGGAGTAAGTTGTGGCGCAGTTCTATTTCACCGCCACAAGTTATGTGGCTCAAGCGCGGCTGACGCTGCAAGATATGGTTTCGCCCTACCGCTATCCCGATGCGGATGTGGTGGGTGCGCTTAATATCGCGCTGGCTGAGATGGGGCGGTTGCGCCCCGATATGTTCCTCGACTTGAAATACCAGCGCCCGCTGACCAAGGGCGACTTTGGCGATGGCGTGCCGGGGCCATACACCACCGACGATATCGTGGTCAACACCGATGGCAGCTACAGCACTAGCGAAGGGACGATGGTCCCGGTGCCAACCAAATATTACCAAGTGCTGAACTGGTTCATTCCCGGCTGGCTGCAAATGTACGATGTAGCCGACACGCAAGATGCGCGGGCGCAAGGCTTCATGGCGAAGCTCCAGCAGCATCTTGTAACGTTGAACGCGGCATGAGGGCGCGATGACCACCACCAACATGGCGCGCTTAAACGACATGGTGCGGATGAAAGCGCCGGGTGCGCTCGATGGCATTATCCGCATGGAGATTTTCAATACGCTGAAGGAGTTCTTTCAGAGAACCAACATATGGATGCTTGAGCTACCGATCTATATTGTTCCGCAGACCAACGACTATCAGCTAACGACCGGACAGAATGTCGTGGTCAACCGGCTGATGGCGTTGGACCGTCCGCGCTCGCCCCCGCCGCCTAATGGGCCTTGGCCTGCTCACTACGTTCCGACCTGTCCTCCCCAGTACCTCTCGGTGACGCAGAGTGAGAACCAGCCATATACAGAGGCTCAGAACCCGATCTTTCGGACGCGGCGCGCGGGGGCACTTTTGAACACCGGCAAGTGTCCGATCCTAAGAATTTTCGATAATCCGTATGTCAACGAGACGTGGATCGCCACGGTGGCGTTGAACACTTGCGATCCGACCGACCCGGACGGTTTTGTCACCCCGCCCGATTGGATCATGGACAAGTACCTCTCCGGGCTGTCGTCAGGCGTGCTGGCCCAATTGTATCTGCAACCGGGCAAGCCTTACTCCTCCGTGCCGGGATCGCAATACCACGGGCGTAAGTTCAACGAGGCGGTGGGCCTCGCGCGCACCGAGGTGCGCGATATGTTCACTTACGGCGCACAGCGCTGGAACTTCCCCACCGGGTGGAACAGTAGGTTCCGCTACTTCGGAAGTTATACCGGATATGTTGGTTGAGCTATGAGTACTTTTATACCAGTTACCCAGTGTAATACTTGTCGGCAGATAAAGCCGAGAACGGAGTTCTATTCGATTAACCGTCATCGGCAGTGCAAGGTGTGCCAAAATGCTGCGAACAAAGTGTGGCATGCGAAAAATCCGGGTGCGCACTCTAGGTTTAGTAAGAAGGCGAAGCTAAAGAGTAAGTATGGATTGACTGTCGAAGCGCATACCGCAATGCTCCAAGTGCAGTTTTATAAGTGTGCTGCATGTGGGGATAAGTTTGAGTTGGAGAATAAGTGGGAGCAACCATGTGTTGACCACGATCACGAGACAGGTAAGGTTCGTGAGTTACTGTGCCGCCGTTGCAACGTTACGCTTGGGCATGTTGAGGATGATGTTGGCCGACTTGAAAAGTTGATCGCTTACTTGAGGAGGCACCAATCAACTACCCGTATCTGATCCCCGGCATGCAGGGCAACCCGGCGTCGTTCGTCGCCAACTCGACATTGCAACTGGGCAGCTACAACAAGCCGCTCGACGCCGCCACCTCGATCTTTGTCGATTACAGTCAGCTTACCCCTCCCGTCAATCTGACTTCCTACTCGTTTAAGATTAGGCCGGGGGGCTCGCCGCAATTGTCGATCTTTGCTTCGGAGTGGAGCGACACGGGTCCGTCGCTGGTGTTTACTGTTTATGGCGGTATCGCTGGGCGTTCTTACCAGATTACCATCAACGGGTTAATGAGCGACAATGAGGTGCGCTCTGACTATCTGACAGTGAACGTGCTGGGTGGCGACGATTGCGGGTGTGCGATGGTCCTGCCCCCGCCGCCGACGCAGGGCGCAGTGAGCGGCGATGGCTCGATCATTGTCAACACTGCGCCACGGTTCTTCGTCAGCGCCACCGCGCCGGTCGCGCCCAACGTGCTGGATCGCTGGTATGATTCTTCGACTGGCAATATTTTTGATTTTGTCACCAATGGCCTGTTGAGCTATTGGGAAGAGGCCACGGTTGGCGGTGGTGGCGGCTATGGCGCGCAGGTTGTCACCATTAGTCCGATCACGCCGGATGGGATTACTACCGACTTCACCATGACGGCGGTGGACGGCACAGACTTGACCATCCCAACATCGAACACCTTGCTAGTGTCGGTCGATGGCGTCTGGCAGCAGCCGGATGTACAGTTTGCCGCTTCTGGTGACGAGATTGGCTTTGCCGAGCCGCCAAGCACTGATAGCGTAGTGTTCATGCTGTGGCTGTCGCCACCGCCAGATACCCCTCCAGCACCGGGGCCATGAGATGGGTTACGCGCTTCCTTCCGGCGTCGTCAACACCGACAGTGCGTATTACTATGTCTCGGTCAACACCGGGTCATCTTTGGTTACCCACGTCAAACAGTTGACCGAGCAGACGCTGGTGGTCATCGACTATAGCCAAATCGAACCGACGACGACGGTAGATGGGTTCTCGTTTTCGGTTGATGTAACCAGCAATCCGGCGCTGGTGGTCAGCTACGCGCAACTCCTTCAATCGGGAGCAGCAGGAGAGCTTTCTTCGCTTGGCTCGCAATTGATCTTTCTGGTTTCGGGCGGCATCGCTGGGCAGATGTACACGCTTGGGATCAGTGTGACTTCCAGCGGTGTGGATTGGACCGATTGGCTGTCGATCCAAATCCCTTCTTCTGCCGACTGCGCTTGCGAAACGATCAACCCCGTTCCGGCGTTGTATACTCAGTTGCCGCTGGGCGAGCCGACGCAGGGCTACGTGAACTCTGGGGTGCGGTACTTCTGGGGAGCCGCGCCGCCGAGCAATCCGAATGTGATGGATCAGTGGTTCAACACCGACACTGAGACGCTATCTGAGTGGGTGACTGATGGCGTCATTTTCGGCTGGGAGGTGGTTGCCTCGACCAACCTTGTGATCGAAGCGCCAGAAGACAGCATCCTCTATGGGCGCTACAATGGTTTTTGGGTGACCGTCCCCATTCAGGCTGACGCGCCCGCTGATGGCGTGATGTACACGCGTCGGAATAACAACTGGTACGCGCTTCCTCAATATATCACGGAAGCGCCGGGGGGCGGCGTTCGGTTCGGGCGTTACAACGGCACGTGGCAGGCTGACGCGATCCAAGTTGACGCGCCAGTGGATGGTAACACCTATGCGCGTAACAATGGTGTGTGGGTGCGGCAGAACGTAATTATTCCTGACGCACCGATGACCGGCCTGCTTTACTCACGTAGCAACAGCAATTGGTTGGTGACGCCGATCCAAGCTGACGCACCGAACGATGGGCAGTTTTATGCTCGCAACAACAATGCATGGTTGCCGCTGACCGGACAGGGGCTTCAGGACGCGCCGACCGATGGCACGTTGTATGGTCGTCAGAATGGGTTGTGGGCGGCAGCTTACCCAGCGAGTAATCCGGCGAACTACCAGAGCGCTGCCAACGTAGTGACGGCGTTGTCGCTCTACATGCCGTTGCGTGGCGGCAATTTCACTGGAGCGATTGGCGCACCCGGTTTGATTTTGGCTAATGGCCCAGCAACTCTTCAGATCAGTGGCGGTCAGCCGGGGCAAATTCTTGTTGCCAACGCATCGAATACGTTTAGTTGGGGGGCTGCGCCTATTCCTGACGCACCGGCAAATGGCACTGCCTACGCGCGACAGAACAACACATGGGTGCCAACCGCCAGTGGCGGTGGCATTGCTGATGCGCCGAGTGATGGCACCACCTACTCGCGCAATGATGCGACGTGGGTGCATTTGATCTCGGCTGACATTACTGATCTGGATACTACGCTCGCACCCTACGCGCTAACCGCCAACATCCCGCCTTCTCCTGCGGCTTCAACGACGCCGCCAAGTATGGACGGTACAGCGGCGGTTGGTACAGGTACAACCTTCGCCCGCGCTGACCACGTTCATCCGAGCGACACTTCGCGTTACGCGGCGAGCAATCCTTCGGGCTATCAGACGGCGGCGCAAGTTGCTAACGCGCTCACGTCTTACGCGTTAATCGCTAACGTGCCGGTGGCGTCGAACGCTGTGCCTGCGATGGACAGTGTAGGGTCATCTGGGTCATCGCCTGCGTTCACGCGCGGCGATCACGTGCATCCGACCGACACTACGCGAGTGGCGCTGACGGGCGGGACGATGACCGGCATACTTACTCTCGTGGGTAATCCGATCAACCCGCTCGACGCGGTGCCGATGCAGTATGTTACGAGTAGTGTAGCCAACGCCAATATTGACTGTGGCACGTTTTAGAAGGGCTATATAGCCATGACCGGAAGGGTACAATCGCTTCGCTCCAGCGTTTCTGGCAACCGGCCTACCGGCAAGCAGCCGGGGGAACTGTATGTCAACTTTGCTGACTTACAGATGGGCGTGGTCAACGCGACCAATGCGGCGCAAGACCTGATCGGGATCACGTTCTATTCAAATGCGGCGAACTACGCGATTGGGCAGTTCGTCATTCAAGCAGGTCAGCTTTACCGCTGTGTGGCGGCAAACGCTCCCGGTGCGTTCAATCCTGCTAACTGGGCGCAGATCGGTGGTTCGGTTGGCGTTGGCGATACGGCTCCCTCCAATCCGCAACCGGGTACGCTGTGGTGGGACAGCGTAGGCGGAAATCTCTACGTCTGGTTTAACGACGGCAATAGTTCCCAGTGGGTGGTGGCGGTCAATGTGGTTGGACCGCAAGGACCGGCAGGGGCGGCAGGGCCGCAGGGGGCAACGGGGCCGCAGGGGGCGACCGGGGTTTCGCCTAACAATCCTAACCGCATAGATAATGGAGACATGTGGGTAGACCAGCACAATGTTGGGGCGAGCGTCGCCGTTACGACCGCTGGTCAATGGTGCCCTGATCGCTTCGCGTCTTACAATTCTGTAGCGACTTCCCGGTTTACCATTGGGCAAAATCTCGCCGCCATTACGACCAAAGCGCCGGGATTTCCCTATTTCCTCGGCGTGCAATCGACCTCGGCTTACACATCGGTGGCTGGGGCCGTCCTACAAATGCAGCATGATATCGAAGCTGACTTCATCGGCGATCTTGGTCAGGGAACGGCGAGTGCGCAGCCATTTACTGTGTCGTTTTGGGCGCGTTCTAGTCTGACCGGTAATTTTAGCTTCACCATTATGAGCGGCGCAGCGACCACCTCAGGCGGTGCGAATTATCGCGTTTACGCCACGACTTATTCTCTGCCGACAGCGAACACTTGGACCAAGATCACCATTACCATTCCGGGCGACGTGGCGGTTAACGCGCTTGCTTGGCCGAATGCTGGCAACAATATTGGGATGATTGTCGTTTTCGATTTCGGTAGCGGCTCGACTAACCAAACCCCGACTCTCAATGCTTGGCAGACGACGGCGGCTTTTGCGGCGGCTGGCGCGGTTCACGTTACCGCAACCAACGGCGCGAATTGGGCGATCACTGGTCTCAAGCTGGAGGCGGGCAGTGTCGCCACGCCGTTCGTGCCAGATGATTTAGCGCGCAAACTGGCGCGCTGCCAGAGGTATTTTGAGACTGGTTATCCTGCTGGAGTTGTGCCGGGGACAACAAACATTAGTCCAAATTCATACCTTATGACAACTGGATTGGCTACTACGATAAATTGGGGCGGTAGTACTGCTTTTTTTAAAGTAACCAAACGCGCAACGCCAACAATCGTGACATACTCGACGGCTACGGGGGCTTCCGGTATGATACGTGACATAGCGAATGGTGTGGACGTAACTGGAGGGACGCGCGATACATTGACTAATAACTTTAATTGGCTTGCCACTCAGACAATAGCGTCTAGTCAGGTGCAGTTTGGTCTTCAATGGACTGCAAGCGCGGAGATTTAGCTGATGATCGATTTTCCTAGCAATCCTACGGTCGGCCAGCAGTTTACCGCCGCAGGCGTGACGTGGCAATGGGACGGAACCAAGTGGTTGGCTGGCGGGCTGGCTTCGACTGTGGTTGGGGGGATCAATCCTAACCGCCTTGATAACGGCGATATGTGGATCGACGTGCATAACGCAGGGGCGATGATTACGCCCACAGTGGGAACATTTGTTACTGATCGTTGGCTGGCTTATATAAATGAAACGACAGCGAGATTTAACTACGGGCAAAATTATAACGGCTCGCCGCAGCCTCCCGCTGGGTTTCAGTACTATTTAGGCGCGCAGTCTCTAGCTGCTCATACACCAATAGCTACTGATTTGTATGGTATCGAGCAGGGGCTTGAGTGCGATATGATTGGCGATTGCCAATGGGGGACGGCGAACGCGCAGCCGATGACTCTATCATTTTGGGTGTGCTCTAGCTTAACTGGAACATTTAGCGGTTGTATTCAGAATGGCCCTGCCAATCGTTCTTACGTCTTTTCTTACTCTATTCCCACCGCCAACACTTGGACGAAGGTCGTTATTACTATTCCCGGTGATACGGGCGGGACGTGGGTTCTGACTGGCTCCGGCGTCGGGATGTACGTTTGTTTTGATCTCGGTTCGGGCGCGAACGGGCGACGTGCGGCGGGAACTTGGGTAGCGGGGGCTTTCGCTGGCGCGACCGGCGCAGTCAATGTGGTCGCTACCAACGGCGCGAAGTGGGCGGTCACAGGCGTTAAATGGGAGCTTGGCAACGTCGCCACAGCGTTTCCGGTGCAAAGCTTAGATGCGAGATATGCAAGGTGCGCTCGATATTTTAATGTAGCGTTCGCCATCGTCGGTGGGTACAATACTGCTGGTAATCAGGTATTCTCTACGTTGTCATTTCCAGCGATGCGCGTGGTTCCAACTATGACATTTATATCTGGGACAATATCTTATACAAATTGCTCTAATCTTGTTATTGGTTATGCAGAAGTAAATTCGGCTTACGTAGCGGCGAATATTACTGCTACCGGGACTGGTACGGCTACATTTTACTATCAAGCTAGCGCGGAGATATGACATGCCTGTACGACCGATGATGGATACGACCTATTCAGAAGTTTGGGACGTTATGACTAACGCACCCAGCACGAACATGGTGAAACGCGACGTGGACAGCGCGTTCATCCCGTCCGATGAAGGGAACATGGACTATCTGGAGTTTCTGCGTTGGTGTGACGCAGGCAACCAACCCACACCCTACGCGCCGCCCGAACCTGCAACAGGAGAAACCAATGGCGACCTCCCCGAACCCGCCCGTAAGGCCACCATCATCAAGTCAGGCGGCGGCCCCGCGCCCAGCCGCAAGACCTAACCCGCTGCACGGCGCTCCTCCCAGCGAACCTCTCACTGGGGCGCATGTTGCTGCGGAGACTGTGCCGCCCGAGTCGCCGCCTTCGATGCGGATGAACATCCACGGCATTCCGCCTAAACCCAACATGGCCCCTCCTCTCGATGTGAGCGACGAGATCGTTAACGAGGCGACCGAATTGGAGATGGAGGCAGGCAAGGAGGCGCTATCGGTGTATGCCAAGCGCACTCAAGCCGAGCATGACTATGGAGCTAAGATGATCTCTCGCCGCAACAAGGTTACTCAAGAGGGTAACGAGAAGGAGTAACGCTAGTTCCGACAATTATGGTAGCCGACTTCAGCGGCATGCTGCCAATCCGTGACCCGCTTCTCCTGCCGGATAACAACGCGCAGTTGGCGAACAACGCGTGGCTGTACCGGGGGCAGATACGCGGGTTTCGCGCTGCTAATGCGGTGTACGACGCGATTTATGATGACACCCAACAGGTTTACCGAATACCGTTGAACACTGACAACCCGCCCGACTTTACTTCTACTGGTTCGTTGTGGTTGGAGTATCCTGATCCATTCATGACCACCATTCGCAACCCAACGGTGGGTGATACTTTCAACCGCTATTACTTCTTCCCTAGCGATCAATATGACGCAGACGGAACCAATCCGTCGTGGCCTGTTACCTCGCCGGGGCCGGTGTACAACACGTTGGCGAACCTGCAACTCGATCCGCCTGCGCCCAACTACATTCTTGGCATCCCTGCGCCCGGTACGCCGCCGACCGTCACCCCGCCATCGTCTTCAATCGTGCTGGTCACCACTGGCGCTACCGCCGTAGGGTCTTCGCTGCTACAGTTCGCTGCTAACTCACTGGGCGCTGTCACTATCGGTATGAACGTCATTGACCTGACCGACCATCGGTTGACGGCGGCGGTGACGGTTGCGTCTGCGCTTGGTTCAACAGTGCTGACATTTTCTAGCACTGGCAGTGCGCCAAACAACATTGTCTCGGGCATGACGTGCATATGCACTTCTAATCCGGCAGTGGTGTTCCCCGGTACGAAGGTTGCGGTTGTCAGCCCTACAGCGGTGACGATCAGCGTTGCGCTGATTGGCAACGTGGTCGCGGGCGACACATTCCAGTTCGACAACGCTAATCAGATTGTGAATGGCGCGACAGTATCGACCATCAACATGGCTGCTGGGCAGGTGACCATCAGCAACGCCGTGATTGCTGGTGGCGTGCAAGCTGGCGACACGATCCAATTTCTCACCGCCCTGCCTGAGACGCGCGCTTACGTCTACACTTATGTTAACGACTTTGCCGAGGAGGGGCAACCCTCGCCCGCGACGGTGGCGTCGGGCGACGGCAATGGGACGTGGGTGATCGTTATCCCCATCCCGCCGCCCGGCTATAACACCGGGCGGGCGATGAACCCCGGCCATTATAGGTTGTATCGTACGGTCACCGACGCGTCTGGCAACGCCACTTACTTTCAAGTCACCGAGGTGCCGATTAATCCGGTTGGCCCGGTGACCATTACTGATAACGCTAGCGATGCGTCTATCACCGGCAACCTCATTCTCAGCACTATTGGCTTTGCCCCTCCCCCCGCTGGATTGCAGGGCGTGGTGATGATGGCCAACGGCATCGCTGCCGGGTACACCAATGAGCGCGAGGTGTGGTTCAGCGCTGCGTACTTGCCGCATGCGTGGCCTCCTCAGTACGCGTTGACAGTGGACTATCCCATCGTCGGACTGACAGCCAATGGCACCTCGCTCAACGTGATGACCGAAGGATCGCCCTTTATCGCCACGGGTGTGACGCCCGACACTATGACGATAGGGAAGATCACCGCTAACGAGCCGTGCATTTCGCGCGGCTCCATCGTGAGCGCGGGCGAGGGCGCGTACTATGCTTCGCCCAATGGCATCCAGCTTCTGAACACAGGCGGCACCGAGAACGTCACCATCGGCATTTTCGAGAAAGAGTTTCACTACTCGTTGCTGCCGCCGCAGTGGGCGGCGGGCAAGTACGGATCGAGCTACGCCAGTTTT